>ERZ779982.1-NODE-1-length-229992-cov-4.542162_pt1 | contig 229992 bp, 259 predicted proteins | sample MGYA00511936_ERZ779982 | MGnify/ENA primary metagenome ERZ779982 (study PRJEB29588, sample SAMEA2146682) | human gut metagenome | biome: human gut; feature: human-associated habitat; material: faeces | place: Denmark | collected 2008/2010 ... | reverse complement strand
TTAAATAGAATACCACTCTTTTTTCTATATTCTTCTCATCTACTAATTGCATCTCAATATTTATATCTATTGTATTATTTACTATAGATTTTAAATAACTTGTTGTATAATATCATAATTTACATTTTATGGCAATACGCAAATAAGAATATAGTGCATAAACAGTGTGTAAGTTTAAAATATGAAAACTTTGCGCTGTTCATGCACTACATAATATATTATTTTTATTTGCAAAATCTGTGCTTTCCTATTGTAACTGTCATTGGTCTAGACCATATCCACTTGTTTGTTGCTGTATTTGGATTAAAGTAATATATTGCACCATATGAAGGATCCCACCCGTTTAAAGCATCCTGTGCTGCTTTTTTTGCTGTACTATTTGGTGTTAAATTTATTTGTCCATCACTTACAACATCAAAAGCACCTTTTTGATAAATTACTCCAGAGACGGTATTGGGAACCGAACTGCTCTTAACTCAATTTAAGCCAACTGCTGCTACAGCTACTTGTCCAGAATATGGTTCTCCCCTAGCTTCTCCATATACCAATCTACTAAGCAAATTCAAATCGCTGGAATTTGTAGAAGAACTTGAAGAACTACTAGAAGATGAACTACTATATATTCCCATTGCTTCTAATGTCTTCTTTCCTGCTATTCCGATCTACAGTTAGCCCATTTTTCTTTTGAAAAAGTTTCACCGCAGCAAGTGTTCCACTTCCATAAATTCCATCTACATTCCCTTTGTAATATCCCCATCTTTTTAATTTAGTTTGTATAGTTCTTACCTCTTGTCCTCTCGAACCATATTTAGATAACGCATCCACAGTATTGTTCCTAAAAAATACATTATACGATATAAATAGAGTTCCTACTATACATATCATAATAATGGCCTTTAAATTATTTCTTATATTTATTCCTATTTTTTTCAAAATAAAAACACCACTTTCTTTAAAATAAACTTTTAGTATAAACTTAAGAATATTTTATCCAAAAATGGTATTTTTATACGATTGATATTTTATGACACATTAAAAAATATTAAAAAAAGTTAAAAAATTCCAACGATATTTTCATCTTTATCTATATCTATTTTTTCAGCTGCCGGAACTCTTGGAAGTCCTGGCATAGTCATTATCTTTCCTGTCATAACAACAATAAATTCTGCTCCAGCTTTAAGCTTAACATCTTGTACATGAATTTGAAAAGGCTCTTCACAAGCTAAATTCTTTGGATCATCTGAAAGCGAATATTGAGTTTTAGCAATACAAATAGGTAAATTTGAATATCCCATTTTTTCAATTTGATTTATTTTACTATTTGCTTCTTCTGAATATATCACATCTGATGCTCCATAAATTTTAGTTGCTACATCCTTTATTTTACTCTTTACATCAGTATCTAATTGATACGCATATTTCAACTGGCTTTCTCTATCAGCTAGATCAACTACCTTCTTAGCCAAATCTGTAGCACCTTCTCCGCCTTTTTCCCAACTTTCCACTAGACTTAGTTCTACATCATATTCTTTAAGTTTAGCTTGTAAAAAATCAATTTCTTTTTGTGTATCATGTATGTATTTATTTATTGCAACAACCACATTTAATCCATATACTCTTTTCAAATTATCTACATGTTTTAATAAATTATGTATTCCTTTTTCTAAAGCTTCTATATTTTCTGTTGTTATATCTTCTTTTGGCATTCCTCCATGATACTTTAAAGCTTTTATTGTCGCTACACAAACAACGGCATCTGGTTTTACTTGCGCTTTTCTACATTTTATATCTAAAAATTTTTCAGCTCCTAAATCAGCACCAAAACCTGCTTCTGTAATTGTATAATCTGCTAATTTCATTGCTAATTTTGTTGCTATAATACTATTACAGCCATGTGCAATATTAGCAAAAGGTCCTCCATGTACAATTGCAGGAGTATGTTCTAATGTTTGTACTAAGTTTGGATTAATAGCATCTTTTAAAAGCACTGTTAAAGCTCCATCTGCTTTTAAATCTCTTGCTGTAATTGGTTCATTATTTTTTGTATATCCTACTATAATATTACCAATTCTTCTTTTTAAATCCTCTATATCTGTTGCTAAACAAAATATTGCCATGATTTCAGATGCAACAGTTATATCAAAGCCATCCTCTCTTGGTACAATATTTTTTTCTCCAGAAAGACCAGTTTCAACTTTTCTAAGTTGTCTATCATTTAGATCAACACATCTTTTCCATATAACTCTCTCAAACCCTAATTCATTTCCAAAATATATATGATTATCTATCATTGCTGATAATAAATTATTAGCAGAAGTAATTGCATGTATATCTCCTGTAAAATGTAAATTTATATCTTCCATTGGAGCTATTTGTGAATGACCACCACCTGTTGCGCCACCTTTTATTCCAAATACAGGTCCAAGTGATGGTTCTCTTAATGCAAGAATAGATTCTTTTCCTATCCTTTTTAATCCATCAGCCAATCCTATTGCAACAGTGGTTTTTCCCTCTCCTAAAGGAGTTGGATTAATAGCTGTTATTAATATTAATTTTCCGTCCTTTTTGTCTTTTAGCTTCTTGTATGTATTTAATGATATTTTAGCCTTATATTTCCCATAAAGTTCCACATCATCTTCTTCAATATTCATTCTTTTTGCTACTTCTAAAATCTTATCTAACTTTATATTTCTTGCAATTTCAATATCTCCCATAAAGCCTCCTTTATTTTATACATATTTCTATAATAATTAATCATACATTTATTTTTATTTATAACTTACTGTCGGATTTTCAATCCTCCAAACTGCGCGTTATTGCATAAAAATAAATGTATGATTAATGTATAGTATAGTCAATACACGAGTATTAATATATATTAGTGTATAATAAATGCATTATCAAAACATTATAGATATTGGATTAATGTATATATGTATATAATTAAATTTAAATTTTATCCAAAAATAAATCCTACAATAATTCCAATAACAGCACCTACAATAACCTGAATAGGCGTATGTCCTAATACTTCTTGTAATTTTTCATTTACTTCTACTCCAGAAAGTCCCGGTGTTTGAACTATTTTATTTAAAAGTTTAGCTTGTTTTCCTGCAGCTCTTCTAACTCCAGCTGCATCATACATAACTATAAATGAAAAAATTACAGCTAAAGCAAACATAGGAGAATTAGCTCCCTGAGATAAACCAATCATTGTAGTTAGCGAAGTTACAACTGCCGAATGAGAACTTGGCATACCTCCCGCTCCTAATATCCTTTTAAAATTAAATTTTTTAGTTGTTACTAAATCATATAACAATTTAAATAATTGTATAAAAAACCATACTCCAAATGGCACAACTATGTATTTGTATTCTGTTATAATCCCCATCATTTTCTTTTATTCCTCTTCTTGTACAAAATTTTTTTCTACCATTTCACCATTGTTATCTTTTATTAACATGGTAATCTTTTTTTCTGCTCTTTCAAGCATCTCACTACACTCTTTAGAAATTTTCATTCCTTCTTCAAATTTCTTAACTGATGCATCTAAATCTAGATCTCCCTTTTCAAGTTCACCTGCTATCTGCTCTAATTGTTTCATATTATCTTCAAAATTCACATTTTCACTCATTAAAATTAACTCCAATCTTTTAATAGTATACTATAATTATACTCATGTGTATGAATTATTTATTCTTTTCTATTGTTTGGTTACTGTCCCTTTTTCAACATCCACTACGAAGAAAGCCAATGTTTTTGTACTTCTTTTGTCATTTACAGAAACAATATATCTACCCTGGCTATCAATACTCATATTTGAAAAGTACACTCCATTTGTATCTCCCCATTGTTTTTTTACAAGTTCTATTGCTTTTTGTTCCTTGCTAGTTACACTCTCTGTTGATGAACTTTGATTTATTTTATTTTGTTCAACTGTATCATTTTGGCCTATCTCATTTACATTATTTCCTTCATTTTTTATATCAATTTCCACATTTTCATTCTCTGTTACATTATCAAATAATTCATTAATTATATTATCTAACCCTGTATTTTCATCTGCAAAATTTGTATTATCTGTTTTTGTATCTGCTGGTTTCTTTTTTACTAAGTCATAAACTAGCCATATTATTCCAAATAAAATTAACACAATTACAATTATAAATATTACTTTTTTTGCTGAATTATTCATATTGTTTCCTCCTCTAAATTATTTTAGCTTTTGCATTTCCATCATAAAAACGTATATTAATCTCGTCATCTTTTTTAAGTTCATTAGCTGATTTTACAACTTTGCCATTTACTTGAGTTATAGAATATCCCCTTATTAATGTTTTCAAAGGACTTAATGCATCCAATTTTTCTATCAAATTTACAGCATTATTCTTTTTCTCTTTATATATTGTCAATATACTATTTTGCATAGACTTAACTTTCATATCAATTAATATGTATTTCTCATTAATCTTTTGTAGTGGATCTTTAAATGCTCTACTATTCATGCACTTTTCATATCTTAATCTCATTAATTCAACTTTCTTTTTTAAAGCTAATTGATATCTATTATTATATGTTTGTAATTTTAGTATAATATCCGATATGTTTGGAACTGCAAGTTCCGCTGCTGCCGATGGTGTTGGTGCTCTTAAATCTGCCACAAAATCCGCAATAGTAAAGTCAGTTTCATGTCCTACTGCTGAAATTACTGGTAGTTCTGAATTATAAATTGCTCTTGCTACAATTTCTTCATTAAAAGGCCATAGATCTTCTAAAGATCCTCCCCCTCTTGCCACAATAATTAAATCTGCCATATTTTTTTCATTCATAATTCTAATAGCTTCAGCTATTTTCTCAGCAGCTCCCTCTCCTTGAACTGGAACAGGAAGTAATTTTATATATACATTTGGATTTCTTCTTGTTGATACATTAATAATATCTCTTATAACTGCACCGGTATTTGAAGTAAGCACTCCTATACATTTAGGCATTGCAGGTATTTTCTTTTTGTGTTCTACACTAAATAGTCCCTCTTTTTCAAGCTTGGCTTTTAGTTCCTCGTACGCTGTATATAAGCTTCCCATACCATCTTCTTGCATTGCTTTACAATAAATTTGATACACTCCATCTCTTTCAAATACAGATACTGTACCAAACACAATTACCTTCATTCCATCTCTTGGCATAAACTTTAAATTAACGGCTGAACTTTTAAACATAATGCATTTTATTAGTGAATTTTCATCTTTTAATGTAAAATACATATGTCCTGTATAATGATTTTTAAAATTTGATATTTCGCCTTTAACTAGCACATTATTTAGATTTTCGTCTTGATCTATTCTCTCTTTAATATATCTATTTAAATCTGTTACACTAACCGCGTTATATTTCATTTATTTATCATTTGCTCCTATTCTATATTGTTGTTCTTTACAACACTAGCCAAAATTCCATTAACAAATGATGAAGCACTATCATCTCCATAACTTTTTGCTAACTCAACTGCTTCATTTATTACAACTTTATATGGTATTTTTTTATACAAAATTTCATATATTGCAAGTTTTAATATAGCAACATTAATTTTAGATAATCTGCTAATTTCCCATTTTTCTGATAATTCTTTATTTATTTGATCTAATATTTCTTCTTTATGATCTTCTATACCATATATTACATCTTGTACATATTCTTTTACTTTATTTTCTTCAATACCATTATTCTCTAGGAATAAATTGATTTGTTCTTCATACTCATCTCTACTTATTTTTTGAATTTCTAGACTATATATTAATTCAAATGCTACTTTTCTAGTTTCTGATCGATTCATCATTGACAACCTTTCCCTTATTTCAAACAATTATAGCTTATCTATAAAATTTTTTAATTTTTCTTTAACTTCAAATTTATTGTGTTGAATATAATTTCCTGCATATCCACACACAAATATCAATATAATTCCAATAATCAATTGATATAATCTTGTAAAAAGTAATATTATTGCTACTATAATTCCAATTATCATGCCTCCATATTGAGACATAAACCTTTTAAATTCTTCCATAGAACATCTTCCTTTCTACTCTTGAACAATTTCTTTTACAGGTTCTATATTTTTAACTTTAATATTAACCTCTTTTGCTTCTAAATCAGTTGCTTTCTTTATTGCTTCTTTTACCTTTGTTTGTAAATTTGTAGATAATTCTTTTATAACTGCATTTTCCTTTACTATTAGATTAACAAATACTATAACATTATTTTCTTTGTCTACTTCTATTTTTGTTGATGCAACCTCTGCACTGTCAAACCCTTTTACAACCCCTTTAACAATGTTTTCAATTGTCTCTTTTGTAATTAATAATTTTCCTTCAGAGTTTTGCAATAAGATTCCATTTTTATAATCATTTTTCTGTTTATCATTAGAACCAAAGAATATACATATAGTCGCCATTAATATAAATAAAATATTTAGTCCTAATATAACTTTTGATATTACTGGATCTCCAATACCAAGTTTAATAACTTCTGTCATAAAATTTATATCTAACCATCCAAAAATTAATAAGCAAAATATAACTGATGTTATTAAAATTAGTGTTGAAAATAGTGCTAATGATATTTTTTCTATTAGTTTCATAATTATTTCATCCTTTCTTACAGGGGTAAAAGGACACATAATCTAACTGTGTGTCCTTTTACTAAATTATTCGTTATTCTCTGTTTCTTTTTCGCTTGTTTCTGTATTTGCTTCAGTATTTACACCTTGAACATGAACATTTACTTCAACAACTTTTAAACCTGTCATACCTTCTACAGCTTTTTTTACTCTGTTTTGAATTTCAAAAGCTACATCTGGAATTCTTGCTCCATATTCTACAATGATATTTACATCTATTTTAGTTTCTTTTTCTCCTGCTTCAACTTTAATTCCTTTTGCGAAATTTTTCTTTCCACTAAATACTTCTGAAATTCCTCCTGCAAATCCACCTGCCATTGAAGATACTCCTGGGACTTCTGAAGCAGCAGCTCCTGCTATAACTGCTATAACATCATCAGCAATTTTTATATTTGTATTTTCTAATGTAACTTCTCCTTGACCTTCTAAATTTTCTACATTTTCTGTTTCTCTATTTTCTTCCATAATAAAACCTCCTTAAAATTTTATTTTTCTTATCGTTTGAGTACTTTGTTTCATATATTAGTATACCAATTTATGCTTTTTTTTACAACTATTTTTTATAAATATTGTTGAATATTATTCAAAAACACTCCCTGCAATAATTCTATTTCCTCTTAAAAAATCAGATACATTCATCCTCTTTGAATTTTCAGCTTGTACTTCTAAAACTTTAACAACTCCGTCTTTTCCCATTATATATAATCCTTGCTTTTCGTCTGAAAAAAGTACAGTTCCAGGCATTATTTTTCCTATTTTGTACTCATATTCTTTTAAATCTGGGAATAATTCCATAAGTGTTTGTACAGATAATTTATCTACTTTCCAAAATTTTAGTTTCTTATCTCCTAGAAAAGTGTAAGCTCCCATAATAGGATTTAATCCCCTTACTAAATTTTTTATCTGTGCCACGCTATTATTTTCCCAATCAATCTTTGCCATTTCTTTATTTAGCATAGGTGCAAGTGTATATTCCTCGCCTTGTTTTTCTCTTGGAGCCTCTCCCTTTTCCACTAATTCTAATGTTTTTACAAGCAGTTTTCCACCAATTTCAGATAACCTGTTCCACAATTCTCCAGTAGTTTCATCTTCACCTATTGATACTTTTTCTTTTAGTATCATATCTCCAGTATCCATTCCAATATCCATATACATTGTTGTAATTCCTGTTTCTTTGTCTCCGTTTAGTATAGACCATTGAATTGGTGCTGCTCCTCTATATTGTGGAAGTAATGATCCATGAACATTAATACATCCAAGTTTTGGAATATCTAAAATCTCTTTTGGTAAGATTTTTCCATATGCAACAACACATATTACATCTGGATTTAATTGTTTAATTTCATTTATAAATTCCTCATTTTTTCTTACTTTAATAGGTTGGAAAATTTTTAATCCTTTTTCAACTGCAAATTCTTTAACAGGCGAACCTATAAGTTTCATTCCTCTACCTTTTGGTTTATCTATATTTGTAACAACACCTACTATTTCATGTCCCGCTTCGTATACACATTTTAGCGATTCTTTTGCAAAGTCCGGTGTTCCCATAAAAACAACTTTTAACATATTACCTCCGCCTTTCTCTTTAAAGTATTACCTTATTATTATTTATCTTGTTGTGGCTCAACATACTCTAATGTTCCAGGAATCATGTGATCAATAAATAACACACCATCTAAGTGATCCAATTCATGACAAATAGCTTGTGCTAAAAGACCTTTTGCTTTTATTTTCACTTTTTTACCATTTTCATCTAATGCCTCAGCTACAACTTCTTCTGGTCTTATCAATCTTGCATATTGATTTGGAAAACTTAAGCATCCCTCTTCAACTTCTTGTTCTCCCTTTGTTTTTATAATTACAGGATTAACTAATTTAATTGGTCCTTTTTCGTCATACAAATCAATTACAACTAATCTCTTTAAAATTCCCACTTGAACTGCTGAAAGACCAACTCCATTAAATTTATGCATTGTATCAACCATATCATCTAACAATTCTCTAACCTTGTCATCAATAACTTCTACATCTCTTGATTTTTTTCTTAAGATCTCGTCTCCATCTTCTCTAATATTTCTTACTGCCATTTTTTCCTCCTTTTTATATCACTTTTATTTAGCACATAATAACATTTCTAATGCGCCATATCATTTGGATTAACATCTATAACAACCTTTGTATCGTGAACTTTCATTGTATTATACTCATTTAGCATATCATTCATTAAATTAATAATGTCATCTTCCAATTTACATTTTACAATAATTCTCCATCTATATTTATTTTTAATTTTATCTATAGGTGCCGAAACTGGAGAGTACAATATCATAGCAAAATTCTCTTTTTGTAATCTCATTTTTAAATAACTATGCAACTTTCTTGACACTTCTGTTAATTCTTTTTCATTACTTGAAGTAATTCCAATTAATATTATATCGCAAAATGGTGGATATTTCAACTGTTTCCTAAGTCCTATCTCTGTTTCGTAAAACAATTCGTAGTCTTGTTTCTTGCTACACTCAACTGCAAAATTATCTGGATTATATGTTTGTATTATAACCCTTCCTTCATCTTGTTCTCTACCTGCTCTACCCGCTACCTGTGTTAATAATTGAAATGTTCTCTCATTTGCTCTAAAATCATCAATATTTAAACTCCCATCTGCTGCAATAACCCCAACTAAAGTTACGTTTGGAAAATGATGGCCTTTTACAACCATTTGAGTTCCTATTAGAATATCGATATTATCTTGTTTAAATCTGTTTAAAATCTGTTCATGCGAATTTTTCTTAGTTATAGTGTCCACATCCATTCTTATAGTACTTGCATTTGGGAATAACTCGTTTATTTGTTTTTCCAACTTTTGAGTACCTGTTCCAAAATATCTAATTTGGTCACTTCCACACTCAGGGCAGACTTTTAACGCAGGTATTTCATATCCACAATAATGACATTTTAATCTATTCTTATTTGCGTGATATGTAAGATTTATATTGCAATTTTTGCACTTTGCTGTATATCCACATTCTCTACACATAACAAATGTAGAAAATCCCCTTCTGTTCAAAAACAGAATAGTCTGTTTCTTATTTTCTAAGTTTCTTTCAATTTCCTGATATAACTTTCTACTGATCATGGATTTATTTCCATTTGCAAGTTCATCTCTTAAGTCAACTATTTGTACATTTGGTAGACTTGCATTGTTGGCTCTCTTAGTTAATTGTAAAAGTACTATTTCTTCCTTCTTGGCTCTATAGTAACTTGCCAAGTCTGGCGTTGCGCTACCAAGTACAAGTGGAATATTCATATTCTTCGCCATATATCTTGCAACTTCTTTTGAATCGTATCTTGGAGTACTCTCTGCCTTATATGAACTATCATGCTCCTCATCAATAATAATTATTCCTAAATTTTGCACAGGTGCAAAAATAGCTGAACGCGCACCAATTATGATCTTCGCCTGTCCATTTTTTATTTTATACCACTGATCATATCTTTCTCCAACGGATAACTTGCTATGTAGTATAGCAACTTTTTCATCTCCAAATCTAGCAATAAATCTATTTACCGTCTGTGGTGTTAAAGAAATTTCTGGTACTAATAAAATGCTTGTTTTTCCTTCTTGTAATACTTTATCTATTAATTGCAAATAAATCTCTGTTTTTCCGTGACCCTGTTACACCATAAATTAGAAATTCAGAAAACAACATATCATCCATTGAATCACAAATTATATTATATGCATTTTGTTGTTCATCTGTTAGCTGCAATTTAGAATCTCTATCTATATTTTTATTTTCGAAAGGATTCCTTTCAACTTGTTTTTCTATTATTTCCAAATATCCATTTTTGCACAATGTATTTACTACTGACCTCGTTGTATCTGCAAACATTTCTAAATCAGAAACAAGAACATCTCCATTTTCAATAACAAACCTTAATGTTCGTATCTGTTTGTCAGATTTTATTTTCCCTATTTCAATATCGTTTTCTATCTCATCAATATCTTTTTTTAGTGTAACAAAATTTAAATTTTTTTCTTTAACTCTATTAGAAATAATCTTTGATGTAGTCCCTGGAGGCAACATTAATTTTAAACAATCAGATATGTTGCAAAAATATCTTCTTGACATCCATTTTGCAAGATTTATTTTTCCCTCATCTAATATACTTTCTTCTTGAATATTAGCAATTTCTTTCACTTCATATTCAGAAGACATCTTTAATCCAATTACAAAGCCATCTTCTAAACTTCTTTTATTTCCAAAAGGTACTAAAACTCTACTACCTACATTGATTTTTTCTTCTAACTCTGTTGGCACTTTATAATCAAATATTCTATTCAATTTTTTTACATTACTTTGTATAATAACTTCTGCAATCATTTTAGAACCTTCTCCACTTTATTTGTATATTAGTATAACAAAAATAAATAAAAATGGCTAGATCTCTAACCATTTTTTATATTCCTCTTCTATTATTTTTGCATTTTCTTCTATAGTATGATTTGTTGTATCTAATACAAAATCATAATTTGACATATCTTCTTTATGCACTCCATATAACCTAAAGAATCTTTCATTTTCTGAATTAAATCTTTTTATCATATCTGCTTTTTGTTCTTCTATAGTTTCAAATTTTTCAGTTTCTTTTCTTTTTTCATCATTAAAAGCCCTTTGAGCTGCAATATCAATATCTACTTTTAAATATATTTTAAAAGAATCTGGTATTGAATACCATCCCAAACGTGCATCTACAATTAGATTGTCATGAGTTTTGGCATACTCTGCTGCACTTTTTTCTATTTGTTCATCTATTTCAGGATGATCATTTAAGTATTCATTAAATTTTGTAATATTTAGTCCTTTTTCTTTAGCAAGTTTTCTAACATATTCTCCATTTCTGTAAATTTCATAATTTAGGTTTTTTTGTAATAAATCTGTTATTCTACTTTTACCACTTGCTAAATCCCCTGCAATTGTAATAATATGTTTTTTCACTATTTTACTCCTTTTCAAATACTTTTCCTTCTGCTATCTCATTTGCTGCTATTGTTACTGGAGCTTCTTCATCTGTTTCAATTAAAACTGGATCTCCTTCAGCTATTTCTCTTGCTCTTTTTGCAGTTACACTTACTAATGCAAATCTGTTATCTACTTTTGTTAATAATTCCTTAACGGTTGGTTTTACCATCATTTTTCATTACCCCTTATTTATTAAAATTTATTTGTTTTATATTCTTTATAAAATATAAATTATTTACTCTTCTTCAGATGAAGTAACAATGTTGTCTTCTTTATCTAATCTGCTTGCAACAGTTTCTGGTTGTACTGCAGATAACACAACATGTCCAGAGTCCATAATAATTACAGCTCTTGTTCTTCTACCATAGGTTGCATCCACAGCCATTCCCTCATCTTTAGCCTCTTGTACAATTCTTTTTATAGGTGCTGATTCTGGACTAACGATTGCTATAATTCTATTTGCTGAAACAATATTTCCAAACCCAATATTAATTAATTGCATACATCTTCGCCCCTTTCTTACTCTATATTTTGAACTTGTTCTCTAATGTCTTCTAATACAGTCTTTAATTCTACAACAGAATTTGTTATTTCTATATTACCTGATTTTGCCCCTATTGTATTAACTTCTCTATTCATTTCTTGTATTAAGAAATCAAGTCGTTTTCCTACAGGTTCATCCTTATTTATCAATTCTCTAAATTGTATAATATGACTTTTTAATCTAGTTAACTCTTCCTCTACAGAACATTTATCTGAATATATTACAATTTCTTGTGCCAATCTATTTTTGTCAACTACATCTGTTTTTAAAATTTCATTTATTCTATTTTCTAATTTTACTATATATTCACTTACAAGTCCAGACGAATATTCTGAAATCTTTTTAATGTTATCCTCTACTTTTTTAATTCTTTCTTCTAAATCTTTTTTTATTACATTTCCCTCTTGCATTCTCATATTAGTAAATTTATCTAGTGCTATATTCAAACATTCTATTAATTCTTCTTCAATAGCCTCCTGGTTTTCATTTTCTTCTAATGTTAAAACATCAGGGAACTTTGATATCTCGGTTACCTTTATATCAGAATCTATTCCATTTTCATTGGCCATCATCTTCAATTCATCAATATATAGTTTTGCAAGATCTCTATTTATAATTACCTTTTTACCTTCACTACCAAAATTCAAATATGTAATATATATATCTATCTTACCTCTTGATACTCTATTTAATACACTTTTTCTAATCTTTTCTTCTAAAAATAATAAATTTCTTGGAGCCTTTATACTTATATCGTTATATCTGTGATTAACAGATTTAATTTCTATTATATATTCTCTAGAGTTTTTTTCTAAATTTGCTCTTCCAAAGCCTGTCATACTATTCATATATTACCCTCATTCTTCTTCTTTTATTATTTCCTTCATATCATTTATAAAATATTGTTTTTTTCTCTTTATATATATTATCATTGATTTTATTAAATAATAAGCTAAAAATATGTATGAAGCTCCTACTACAATGTATGCATATTGACTTGAGAACATCAATTTAGCATATATTAACCCTATAGTAACAATAGCAAGAACAATCATTTCTACTCCGTATAAAGCTGTTTCTCCATTTTCTTTTTTATATGCATTCTCAATTAAAGCAACTGCAAATAAAAGTATACACATTCCAAACACTTTTAGGTCAGTAACATATACATCACTTTTAATATTAATAAAGCCTAAGTTTAGGAATATGAAATAAATTAAGATTAATCCTGCTATAATAAAGTTTTTTAATAAAACTTTATTAATTTTTCTTGATTCTTCCTTTGGAAGTTTTTTCTTTTGCTTTAAAGCCTCTTTAATAGCTTCTATTTTAATAACTTTTGTTTTTTCAGTAGTTTCTACTTCTTTGTTTATTTCTTCTTTTTCTTCTTTAATTGTTTCTACTTCATCATTTTTATCTTTGTTGTTTTTGTTATTTTCTTTTTTTATATCTTCTTTTTTATTGTATTTCTCTTTGTCAGTCTTTTTATTACTATTTTTTGTTTTTTTCATTTCTGTTTTCTTTAAATCTTTATTAGTTTCTGTCCTATTGTTTGTTTTGCCTGTTGTATTCTTTCTAGAATTTTCCTTGTTTGCTTTACCAGATGTTGTTGTTTTATTTGTATTCTTTTTTGTATTCTTTTTTGTATTATTTTTTGTATTATTTTTTGTATTATTTTTTGTATTATTTTTTATTTTAGATTCTACCGAATTTTTATTATCTTTAGCTGTATCTATCTTTACATCTGTTTCTTTTTTATCAGCCATATTATTTCCTCCAACTATTTTTCATATCAAATATTATATCACAAATTTATAGTGTTGCAAATATTTTTATAAATCATATTCATATACAATATTACTTAGAATTGCTAAAGAAGCCGTTTCTGTTCTTAAAATTCTATTACCTAGAGTTATAACCTTTGCACCATTAGATATAAACTTTTCTATTTCTGTATCATCTAACCCACCCTCTGGGCCTATTACAATTGCAATTTTTAAACCTTCACAATCAACTTTATTTTTATGTAGTTCTTGCAATACTTTCTTTAATGTAATATCTTTTTCATTTTCATATGCAACTATAAATAAATCGTAATTATTAATCTCACTAATTATATTATCTATTTTGCTAATTTCACTTATCTTAGGTATTAAATCTCTTCCAGATTGTTTAGCAGCAACCTCTGCAATCTTTTGCCATCTATCAATTTTCTTTATAGCATCTTTACCTTCTAACTTTACAATACATCTTTTCATTGCAACTGGTACAATTTTTTTAACGCCAAGCTCTGTAGCTTTTTGAATAATGTACTCCATTTTTTCTGCTTTTGGTAAACCTTGAAATATTGTAACATCAACTTTAGCTTCAGTTGTTTCTTCTATTTCATCTAGTATTTGACATATCACCTTTTCATTTAATTTTTCTAAAATCTTTGTATCATATGTTATGTTTGTATCTTTATTACATATAAATATGTGATCTTCATTTTTAAGTCTTAATACATTAGAAATGTGGTTTACGTCTTCACCTATTATTTCAATTATATTATCATTTTTTATTTGATTATCTGACACAAAAAATTTTGGCATTTTAATAATTCTCCTTTTCTAAAATTGGAAATGTAAATTTCATACTATTTTCTGATAAATACCCGTCCTCTTTATGATTTTTAAAAAATGTATTAGAACCGCATAAAAAATATTTATATCTCAAACTCTCTGTTAATTCTCCATTATCTACTATAATAGGGTCATCCCATGTAACATCTATAGCATACCATTTATCATTTATTTTAACATAATTCCATGCATGAGATTCTGTGGCTCCTGTAGAATTTGTTGCATTTCCAGATACTAATACAGATTCTATTCCTAACCCATCTAATATGTATTTAAAGGTTCTCGCATATCCCTCACATACAACCTCTTGATTTTTAAAAGCACCATAAACATTATGAATATTATCTTTTTTATAAGTTGTATCATATTTTAAAGTATTAATAATCCAATCATGTAAATACTTAACTTGATCATATTGTGAATATCCATTTAATTGTGCTACTATTATGTTTCTTTTATTAGCTAATTGTTTTATTTCATCTTGTAAATTAGATATTTTCATAACATCATCACTTAAATATGTTTCATTATCACCATTTGATACATAAACTTTGTGTGTTGCCATTTTCCCTATTTTTGTTGTTTTAGTAGTTAAAATTAATTTTGAAACATCTATGTAAAAAATATCAACATAATCATATGTAAAAGCATTCCAAGCAGATTGAAATGCAACTCCTAATTTTTTTTCTCCATTTTCGCTATTTAAAAGATCATTAAATTGAGTATTAAAATCTATTTTATATGTACCTGATTGCATGTTTTCTATGTTATCTTCTAGGCCTTTATATATTATCTTTGCATACTCATCTAATTGATTATAATAATACTTATTTATTTTTACAGTTGTTTGCGTATTTTGTCCGTTACTTTCGTCAATAATAGGCGTTACTACTTCCATATTAGCTTCTACATCTTCAGTTTTCCTATTATCACTACTAAAACTGTCCTTTACTTCGTCCAAGCTTATAGGTAATTTTGAAACATCAATGTCTCCCATTATTCCAAATACATCATTAAACACAATCTCATAGGCTAAAAACACTACTAATATTGAAACCAATATTAGTAGTATTATTTTTATAATTACATTTCCTCTATTATTTTCTAAACAACTTTTTTTCATCTAATTAACCTCTTTTAATTGTTTTATCATTATATCCGCAAAAACGCCATATCCAATTGTTGGATCATTTACAAGTACATGTGTAACAGTCCGAAGTGATGAACTTTTAAAAGTTCGTCTTAACGGACAAGCACATTTGTTACCACCCAAAGTGCCGAACATTTTATTTTATTCCTTTTTATGATTATTTAGCATATACTTTTTTATCAATAATATCATTAAACGGTTGGAATTTAAAGTATATATCTATTTGTTTATCTTGATGAATTTCTATTCTATCAATAAACTGTCCCATTATTTCTTTAGTAGGATATTTCATTGCAAGGAATTCATCAATTAGCTTGTCTAATTTATCTGTATTTGAATTTTTTATTTTTTCCTTATGCTCTAATAACTTCTTTTCATATTCTTTTCTAGTTTCTACATAGTTATCTCTTTCTTTAGTTATTCTTTCAGACATTCTTTTAAAATCTTCTACGGTAATAATTCCATCTAATCTATCTTCATATAATCTATCAAGTTTTCTATTATTTTTTTCTTCCATATTAATATAATAATCAATTTTTTGTTTTATGGCAGATTCAATATTAACTTTATTTCCATTTTGTGCTATTGCCTCTAAATTAGATTTATCTGTATAGATCTTACAAATTTTTCTTAACAAATCCACAACCTTTTTTTCTAGTTTTTGGTAGTTAAATGAGTGTGGTGTACACACTTTGAATTTACTATACTTCACATATCTTTGACATCTTCCATAACTATATCCTCTATTGTCTTTTTTTCCAATTCCTATTGCTGATTTGCACTCATAACATCTTAATAAACCACTTAATATATAATCATGTCTTCTTATTCTGCTATTATTATTTCTTATAAGTAAAGTTTGTACCCTTTCCCATATTTCTTTATCTATTATTGGTTCTTGAGTATTCTCTACTTTAATCCACTTGTCTTGTGTTGTGGTTATAGTTTTTTTAGATTTATAATTAAGTTTGTTGTATCTATTTTGAATTAAACAACCTGTATATGTTTCATTTTCTAAAATGTGTTTTACTGTTCTATTACACCATAATCCATATTTAAGACTTCTATTACCTCTGTTTATTTGTTTGTGTACTGATGGAATAGCTACTCCTCGACTTGATAAATCATTTGCAATTTGTGTTGTTCCCATTCCTTGTAAATAATGTTCAAAAATTTCTCTTACAATCATTGCTGCTGGTTCATCAATTATAAGTTGATATTTATTGTTAGGATCTTTCATATATCCATAAGGTGCTTCTTTTCCAACAAACAATCCCATCTCTTTTTTACTTTTCAAAACACTTTTTATTTTTTTAGAAATATCTTTTGCATACATATCATTCAAAATAGATTTAAAAGGTGCAATGTCATTGTTTGAACTATCTAAATATGTGTCAATATTATCCAATAATGCGATATACCTAACTTTATGTGCTGGAAAATATTGTTCTGTGTAATATCCTGACATTATATAATCTCTACCTAATCTTGATAAATCTTTTGTAATTACCATATTGATTCTATTGTTTTCAATGTCCTTTATAAGTCTATTAAAAGCAGGTCTATCAAAACTTGTACCTGAAACTCCATCATCAACATATTCTTCTTCTAATTTTAAATTATTTTGTTCTAAGTATTGCATCAATATATTTCTTTGATTGCTAATACTTTCACTTTCTTTATATTCAGGTTTTTCCTCATCTTCTTTTGATAATCTTATATATATTCCTACTTTATATTGTTTTGTATTTTCCATTACATTATAGCTCATTTTACCTCCTCCTGCTAAAATATAATGGAATAAACACTTGATACATTTATATTATACTATATTTTTAAATATAAATCTACATTTTTCAAGTATTTATTCCATCTAATTTATGTGTTAATTTTTAAATCATAATAGCTTTTAAATGCTTCTTCTATTACTTTAAAAATTGATTTTCCTTCTTCGTTATATATACAATTTATTTTAAATTCATCATTTTTATATTTTCTAGTTTCTTGTTTATCTTCCATAAAAATTCTCACCCTTTCTCATATATTTGTTTTAATTTTTGCAAAATTCATGCAGAAAAAGGATTTTATAGTACATCTTCTTCACTTTCGTCTTATAATTGTTCTTTATTTCCTACTCTCATGTAGGTATAATAATCGATTTCATTATTACTTTTTATATAATTTGTATATTCTGGATAACGAATTTTAATTGCCTCCCAAAAATAAGGTGCAAATGAACAACAAAATATTTCGCTAGGAGCATAACTACTAGAAATTTTTTCATTTTCTAAATCATCTTCGCTATCATACATCAGACTATGATTCCATAGATTAAATGCCATCCTTGTTACTTTTTCAGAAGTACCTGTTTGCCATCCTTTTTGAATAGCATCAAGATTTACTTCACTTTGATTAATATTAAATATTTCTTTAAAATGTTCTCTTGTAGTTTCACAAATTCCCAACGTATATACTAATGATTTGTAATAAACATCTTTCTTACCAAGTTCCGCTAATTCTTCCATCTTATTTTCAAAAAAACTTTTATGTTCATCATCTATAAAATTCATACTATAAACACCTCATTTATATAATGTACATTTTTCCATTTTTTAATCATTTTTTATAATTTCTTAAATATCTTAATTGCTCTTCATCTTCTAACATTCTCTCTCTTTCAGATTTATTTATATTTCCTCCAACAATAACTAAATACATTCCTAATGCTAATAATACAAATAAAATTATTACAACTAATACAATAAACATTTATATCCTCTCCTACACTATGAGTTATTTATATTTTTTTCTTCAATTATTAATTTATTTTTTGCATCAACAACATCTTCTTTCATGTAAACATCAAAAACTGGATCTAAAAAAATTTCTATATTCTCTAAGTCTGTATTTTTATTATTTGCAGAGTGTTTCCAGTTACTAAATGCTATTAAAGCATATGCTTTAGCTTGTTCCTTGTTATATAACTTTTCTTCCAATTTTATACCTCCACTTTTATAAATTCTGGTACATCAATGCTTCTCCCTAATTCCTTTCTAAATTCATAACCTTTCCTTTTTTCATTATATGTATAAGCACTCTTGTTCCAGTTTCTATATGCCATATTGTTTAATCTTTTTCCTTTAGAAAGTTCAGCACTTGCTTGATTATGCATGTTTTTTAATATCAAATCATCTACATTTCTTTGAAATTGTTTAACTTTTCTATCTGATTTAATATAATTTTTAGTTCTTTCCCTATGTCTTTCTTTATTATTAGAGATTCTCTTTTCCCTTTCTTTAGTATATCTTTCGTCTTTCTTTAAGACTTGTGAAACCGCACTCTTTGAAATGTTTAATTTCTCTGCAATATCTTTTGGTATTAATTTGTCTATAAAATACATTTGTATTATAGCTTCTTTACAACTCTTCATCTGTGCCTCTCTTTCTTTTACTTAACTTTTTGCTAACACTTTAAGAAGTCGGCAAAACTAATGAGCCTTTTTTTCTCATTTTTTCCATATGTTTTTGTGATTTTAAAATTCTCTTTTTAAAATTAGCGACACGCTTCTTTTGAATTGTTTGAACTCTTTTTCTGTGTAGAATTCTTCTTAATCTCTGATACATTTTCTTCACTCCTTTCACTTATTATAGTCCTGACTTTTTTTCCAAATTCGGACAAAATTTAAAATTTTTTTATTTTTCTCTATTTTTTGTTAAAGTTTTATATATCTCGATTGTAATTTCTTGTTTTAAATCTTCATCTATATTTCCATTTATTCTGCTATATTTACTTATTAAGTTATCGTATTCATTTATAATTTCCATAACTTCATCATCTGTCATATTAAAATTTTTAAACATTATTATTCTCCTCTCCCTTTAGCTTTAAATATCCTTTTTCTATTTTCTTTATAGCTCTGTTTCTTATTTTTCTAACTGTATCACCTTTTATATGTAGTACTTTTCCAATTTTTTCATCAGTTGTTTCTTCCCAAAAATACGAAAAAAGCACTAACTTTTCTCTATAAGTCAATGCTTTTGAACTTTTTAATAGAAATGGATCACTAAATACTTTTTCCATCTCATAGGCACAAATTTCCCTATCATATTTTTTCTCATAATCATTTTCAATATTTTCTTCAGACACAAAAATATTGTCATCTAACATATCAATATCATCTTCTAAATATGTATAATTATTTGATTTTAAATAATCACTTCTTGTTCTTCTTGCTATAGTTATTAATGCTGCTTTCTCCTTCCCATTTAATATATACAATGTATTCCCTCTTCTAGGAACTTATGATTTATATTCATAGTTTAAGAAGGAGTATTATAAATTTAATATTCTTTAAATTTTTCTTTTACATATCTACACCACCTTTACATCAAAATTTTAAAAGTATATTTATCATTTTTCCATTTGTTTTTTTATTGCTTTTGTAACTCCTTTTAAAACTTTGATATAAAGTTCCCATGGGCATAGTAATATGTTTTTTATAAAATCAACCAAAATGTGGACAAAAAAAGAAAAATGTGGACAAAAAAAGATTTATATTAAATCAATCTGCTTTGTTTCCACTCTTTTTTCGACAGAAATCGACAATCCCTTATCAATACTGTATTGTAGCGATTAAAAAATAGATAAAATTATGATTTCCTATTGAATTTACATAATTGTTGTGATATAATGTTGGAAAAAATTAGAAAAACATTTGTGAGGTAAGTTATGGTAAATTTACTTATTGGCAATAAGGATACAACTGAGCTTGATATTCTTTACCAAAGACTTGCAAATGATAAAGATTATAGAGTTAATAGTGCCACTACTGGAAAAGATACTTTAGCAATGTATCTTGAAATAAATCCTGATATATTAATTTTAGACAATACTTTACCAGATATGCTTGTTGAAGATATTGTAAACAGACTATCTGTTAATCCAGTTGAAAGAAAAAAATGCAATACAATTTTGACTTTGCCACTAAACTATACTATAAAAATGAATAACTATAAAAAGATCAGCGAAGTTATTTATAAACCTTTTAAAAACAATGAATTAAATAATGTAATAAGCGAAATTGCTATTGATTATAATACTCCAGATTTAGAAGTAGGAGAAATTGATTGGTTATTACAATCTTTAAATTTTAACTGTCTTTCTAGTGGCTATAGATATATGATAAAAGCTATTTCATATTGTTACTATAGACCTGATAAACTTGAATACCTAAATAATGTCTTAAAATATCTTGCATATGAATTTAACACTACTGAATCACAGGTAAGAGATTCTTTGAATGCTTCTATAAGACCCTTTAACAATTCTTATGAATATAATTGTCCAGATGACTTAATTAAGGTTTTATATAATAATGGACACAAACTGTCACTTAAAGACTTTTTAGAAAGAATAGTAATATATTTAATAAAAACCAAGAAAAAAGGTAGATTATTCTAAAACTAATTAGAATATTCCACCTTTTTTATTTACATTTGTATTTTTTTATATTCTTTATAATCTTCTATAATTCCTGTATATCTTACTGGATTTTGTTCTCTAATTATAGTATTCATTTTATCCCCTATAATTCTTTTTGCTTCTAAAAAATCTTCTTTTGGAATATCTGTAGCAATAAAATTAAATGCAGGAACATCATCATTTAATACTTCTTTAGATTGTTTTATTATATCAAGTCCATTCATATTTGTACCAAAATCATACTTTGCAAATACCATTTCTGGTTTAAATATTATAATTTTATTATATGTATCTTCTGGACTTTTTGATGTTGCAACAATTTCTACATCTTTTATTCCATTTAATATATTAACTATTTTATTTTTTATCTCATCATCATCATAAGCTATAAGAGTTTTGATTCTATTTATTAAACTATGTTTAACTTCAAAATCAATAACATCTTGTTTTAGTGCATTTCCTAAATGTATATCCTTCCCTTCCTGTGTTTGTATAATATCTGCATTTGGAAGAACTACTATGCTTTTTTCAAATTCACTTTGTTTTTTATATTGAATAATTTTTATATTTTCCAAATTATTTAATTCTTTTATCTTTTCCTCTAATTCGTTTTCTTTAACTTCAAATTGTTCCTTATTTTCCAAAGATCTTTCTCTAATAGGCATAAATTTTAGAAATTTCCATTTTTCTATTTTATAGTTATTTAAAAAATCCCCTAATTCTTCTAATCTATTGATATTTTTATTACTTACAACTGTATTAATTCCTATTTTTATTGATTTATTCTTTGTTTTATCTAATAATTTTTTTATAATTTCAAAATGATTATTTGCTTTTCCTAATTCTACATTTATAATATTTGAAATAGAATCAATTGACAAGTTTATTTCATTTAAACTATTTAATATTTCCTCTGAATATTCATTATCATTTTGAGATAAAAATATTCCATTAGTTACTAACTTGTTATATATTCCTTTTGATTTAGCATATTTTATTAGTTCATTTAATCTTGGATAAAGTACAGCTTCTCCTCCTGTCCAAGTTATATGGTTTATTCCATTTTTTAATAAATTATCTATTACTTTTATATTTTCATCGTATGATAACTCTAGTATATTTGTAAATCCAAAGCAATATTTACATCCTTGATTACATTTTGTAGTTATTTTCCAACATACTTTTTTCTTAATCATTAATATCCTCTTTTCATATATTTTTTTATATGATAGCATTATATACTGAAATAAGTAAAAAAACTATTCTTAACATTTTAATATGTTTTCAAAATCATTTAACTAAAAAAATATCCTATTTCTAGGATATTTTTCTTTTATAATTGTATGATAACTTTTATTTTCTTAAATATTCTTTAATAAACTTTTTGTCAACTTTTGTAAGTTCACCTTTTAAGTACATTAAATTAATATTGACTTTTGGTAATTCTATAGGTAATTCAACTTCATATAATTCTTTATTTTTTAATTCTTTTTTTACAGATTCTTTTATAACATAAGCTATTCCCATATTTTTCTTTACTGCTTCCACTCTCACCTCAGTTGCATCACTTATAATATCTGCCTTTATATTTACATCAAATTTTTGCAATGTTTCTTTTAATTTTCTTGTTGTTCTTGTATTTTCAAGATTCAATATACAGTTTAAATTTTCTATTTCCTTTATATCTGTAATTGTTAACGGTGCTTTTGAAACAAATATATTGTCTATTGCTAATAATTCTTCTATTTCAATATTACCTTTTTCTATATTTGCATCTGTAATAGCAAAATTCACTTCATGATTTTGCAATAATTCAATCATCTTATTTATATCTACTTCACATATTATTGTTATATTAAGTTCTGGAAAATCTTTTTTTACTTGTTCAATTTTATCCATTAAGAAGTAACTAGTAAAATGTGATGGACATGCAATTTTTATACTTCCACTTGATATCTCATTCTTGTCTTTTGCTAATTTCTCTACAAAATCAAAACTAGAAATTGATTTATTAACTATGTCATACAATTCTTTACCATCTTCTGTTAATGTTATGCCTTTACTTTCTCTATTAAATAGTTTTAAACTCAATTGATTTTCGAGATTAGTTATTTGCATACTAATATTAGCAACTGATAAATTTAATTTTTCTGCTGCTTCTGAATAGCTTTTTGATTGAGCAACTTTACAAAAAATTCTATACAAATTCAAATTTACATTTGACATCTGATACCACGCTCCTATAAAATCTTCTTTAATTCTATTTCAGCTTTCTTTACAAAATAATCATTTGTATTTATCGGAATTTGTAACTCATTTATTTTTTCTTTTAGTTTTTCTATGGTATCCAACTCTGGATCATTGTCTATAGTTTCCATTTCAATTAATTTCTCACTATTTTCTATATCTTTTATTGCTAATTTTAGTTTTCCTTTTCCATATACTATTGCTCTTTCTTTTATTGTCATTAAATTTTTATACCCAAGGGCTTTTATAAATTTTTTTCCCTGTTCTTTATTATTAATTTGACAATCTTTTTTCTCTTGACTAATAATTGTTCCATCACATGCAATATTTTTACTTTTTAAGGTAAGATATATTACATTATATTTTTTTACAAAATCACTTGGAATAAATTGAGTAACTTCTCTAATCAATATGTATTTATTTAAAATTTCTCTAATAGATTGTTTATTTACATCAATATCATTTTTTATAAAATATATATCTTCTAAATTATATTTATCAATTATTGAAAATCCTTTATCTTCTAAAATATTATATATTTCTTGTAGTGAACAATTTATTCTAACTGTTATTTCATTACTCAATTCGAAATTCTCCTTCAAAATATTACTTTTTAATTATACCATATTATGTCAAGTTTTTCAATAAGAATTTCGTATTTTATAAAGATATATGATTCTTTTTTATAAAAATTTATTCTTTATTATTTTTATCACATTCAGTAACAACTTGTTCTATTATTTCAAATTCTTCATTTAACCTTGATAGCTTATTTTTAAGAGTAATTACCGATAATCTTACAGCACTTGGTGTACAATCATATGCTTTTGCTATTTTTGTTAGATTTCTTAAGTTTAATCCATTGTCATTAAATCCATAATATATTATAAATCTTTCTTTTTGTGTCTCTGTTGCATTATCCAAATTTTCAACTATATTTAATATTTTCCTTTTCTGATCACTATTTAATTTAGATTTTTTTGCTAAATCTAGTAATTCATTAACAACTAAGCTTTTATCTTTATTTTTCATAAATTAATCTTTCCCTCCTATAAATTTCTTTTTGGCAAACTGAGTTCGCCAAATAAGGTAAAAAAATATTGTACAATAAATAAAATTACAAAATTGATGAAAGGAGTTTCTTTTATGGGTAATATAAGAACATTAGATGACAATGTTAATATTATTCGGCACTAATTTAAAACGAATACGAGAAAGTAAAAACCTATCCCAAACAGAATTATGTTGTAAATTAGAATTACTTGGAGTAACAATGTTTAAATCTGATATATATGAAATTGAAAACAATAAAAGACTTGTAAAGGATTTTGAATCAAAAGCACTTTCCATTACCTTGTCAATTTCGTTAGATGAATTATATGCCGATACAGATAAATATTTTGAACACTAATAATTGTTAGTGTTTTTATTATTTTATATTCCATAAATTCTCTTTCACTATTATACTATTTTTCTATCTTAAAAAAATCTAAAAATTTATCAAATATTTTAATTTTTTTTAACTTTTCTTCTTTTTCTATAATACTTCGATTTCTTTCATTGATTATTTCTTTTTTTATTTTTCTTATTTCTTGAATAATAATATCATAATCATAACAAGGTTTCTTAATATAGCCAGAGAAATTTACTTCATCACTAATAACATCTTCTTCTCTATCAGCTGAAATAACTAGAAATTTAGGATGCTCTTTTTTTTGAGAATACTCTTTAATAATATCTAAACCAGTATATTTATGATTTCTAACTAAATCAGTAACTACAATTTCTGGTTTTAGTTCTTCAATTTGTTTAATTTCTTCTTCATCTGTATATGCTATTGCTAAAACCTCAACATCTTCATATTTCTTAAAATACTTTAATAAAAGATCACAAAATCCTTTGTTATCATCTGCTATTATAATTTTTATTTTATTTTCCATTTATAACAACTCCTATATTATTTTATATTACTGAATATTTTTTCCGTTTTATATTAGGCTATAAATATAGCCTAGTGATTTATAAAAGACTGATATACTTTAATCAATTTGAAAGGAGAAAAAGCTATGCAATTAAGTGATGCTATACGAATTAGAATTGAATATTTTTTACACCGAAAAGGCTTATCTTCTTTATGGGAACTATATAAAAATTCTGGTGTTCCTAAATCCACAATAAATGCTTTATTAGGAACTGAAAAAAATAACTTACCACGTTTGCCAACTCTACTTCATATCTGCGAAGGTCTCGGAACTAATTTAAATGAATTTTTTAATGATCCTATATTTATCGATGTAGAAGACTCTTCGGAAGATAAAAAGGATATTCAGTAATTTCAGATGTGCTAAGCACATCTTTTTTGTTGATGCCATTTATTTTACAGCATTTGTAAGCTTTTGTAAATACTTTTTAAGGAATTCCTTAAAAAGTATTTACAAAAATTTTATTTCACTTTATCTATCATTTTAATATTCTTTATTACATCATCTATTGTTTTCTTACTAGCATCGCAAATATAACTATTATTTTGCATATGTATTGGATATATCCTATATATAGTATCAATTGGAGTTAATACAATTTCTACTTCACTTGTTGGAGAAATAAAAACATCACGCAAATGAAAAGTTTCATGTTTTCTATTTTTTGTTTTTTTATTACTTATAATTGTTCCATGTATATGACCTCTTCGTTCATATATTCCCCCATTTGTGAATTCTGTCCATTCTGGTTCATATCTTTCATATTTTGTACCCATTCCATACATTTTATCAGATTGTTCTAATTTAAAACGTTTTTCATATGATATCTCAACTACTTCTGGAATATCTTTAAATGGTTTCTCTGGCATATGCTTTAACACACGTCCATTTACCTCTGTATCATTTTCTTTTTGTGATTTGACAAAAATTTGAATAGAAAAACAATTTATTCCCAATTCACTAGCTACTTGGTTTAAAATATCTAATAAACTCTCTTCTGACTTCTTTGGTCGAACTTTCATATATACACTTTTTGAATCTGTAAAATCTCCTTTTTTTAACCAAGCTGTATGTGAATATACTATACGTTCTTCTCTTAATGTTTTTTCATCATCTTCAAATAACGGAATACTTCTACTATAACATTCATTTTTGGGCAAATACCCACTTACATTTTGTGATAACCCTTCACATTTATTATTTTGAATTAATGAATATTCAAAAACTTCTCCCCCTGGATGATTTCCGTTTTCCCTTGCTCCGGAAGCACCAATTCTTAAATATTCTCCTTCAGCTAATAAATTCATTTTTTTAACAATTTTTCTAATTGTATAATCGTTAAATACTTCTGATTCTGCAAATCTGAAATTATCAATTCCATTCATATCAATGATTATAGAGCCCTCTGCACCATAATCAAGATATAAACTTTGTTTTTTATCATTACAATTTGTCTTTACTTCTATTTCTGCATTATCTTTTATTATTACTTCATCCATATTTCTTTTAAAATTATTTTTAAAATTCCTTTTTATCATTAAGTATTCTCTATTTTCTTCTTTTATGATCCATACATCTTCGCAATATTTTTTTATTTCTACATCTTTATCATTTACTTGTTTTATTTTTAATGGTTCAAAATTATTAATCCACTTCATTTTTCTCCCCCTTACTATTTATGAAAAGTACTTTTTACTATCTTTTTCAAAAAACTCTTTCCATTCTTTTAACTTTTCATTTGACTTTCTAATCTTCGCTTGATAATCCTTTTCATTATTATTTATTAGGATATATCTTTGTTCTTTTTTACTAATTTCTACTGCATTTTGCATATCTATACCTTTTATAATAATATTATGTTGTTTTATTTCTTTTAAATAATATTGCATCTTTTTAACAGTTGTATCTTCTGCAAGAATTATTGGAACTTTATTATTTTCAATTACTTTACATATTTCTTTAATTTTCATTAATTTATCACTATTATTCTTATACGTCGATAAATCTGACTGATGTACTGATAAGTCTATTAATATATAATCTGTTTCGCAATTTAAAGACTTATGCAAATACCAAAAATATTCTTCAAAATCTTCTTGAAACAGCCCCACTACTGCTATTATCTTTTTACACAATTTTTCTTTTATATTATCGATATATTCTCTAGATGTCCTATGGTGTAATTGGATATACATATTACTAATTGGCATTTTATATATATTACAACAATTTTCCATTGATTTAATATCTAGTGGTCTTTGAAATAAAATTACCTGCTCTATATTATTCGGAATACTATCTTGCATATTTCTAATACTATCAACTTCAAAAAATGATAGTGGAAGATTATCATTTATTTCAAAATTTCTTTTTAAAGGAAAATATTTTTCTTCACTACTTAAATAAGAATTTGTATCAATATATACAGCATGAATACCTATCATATTCGCACCATTATTAGCAACCATTTTTAAATCTTCAATATTATGAACTCTGCATACTTTAAAAATATAATTTGAACTATTCATATTGCTATATCTCCTTCTTTTTTTAAAGAAAAAAGTAGAAATGAATTTACATTTCTACTTTTCTTGTTACATTCTCTCTGGTTCTTCTATAGCCATTGTATCTAATAACTTCTTGTTGATTTTTCCGACCATACTTGATAATTGAATCCAGGATTTTTGTTTATCTTTATCTTGCTCTCCGATTACTTTTGTTGTATTATAAAACGAATTATAAGCAGAATTTAATTCATATAAATAATTTGCTATTTCTGTAAGCGATTTATTCTCAAAAGCCATATCTACAATATCTGGTAATCTTGATATTGTTAACATTAGCATTCTTTCTTCATTTTTAGAAGGTTCTTGTATTTTTCCTGGTTCTATACCTTGTTCTAATGCTTTCTTTAATAATGAATTTATTCTAACTGCTGAATACAATATATATGGACCTGTTTTTCCTTGTGTTTCAACGAATTTATCAATATCAAATATGTAATCAGTTTCTCTATTAGATAATGCATCTGCATATTTAATTGTTGCATCTGCAATTTTATATGCGCTATCTTTCTTTTCTTCTTCAGAAAATTGTACTCCACTCTCTTCCAATCTCTTTTCAGATGACTTTTGCACTAATTCAAGCAAGTCTGATAATTTCATTACTCCACCATCTCTTGTTTTAAACGGTTTACCATCTTTTCCATTCATAGTTCCAAAACCAATGAATCTTAATTTCATATCTTCTGGAACAATTCCTGATTTATATGCTCCTCTAAATACTTGTTTGAAATGCATTTCTTGTCTACCATCAACAACATACCAAATTTCATCTGGTTCAAATTCTTTTACTCTTTCATATATTGTTGCTAATTCAGTAGTTTGATAGCCAACTGAATCACTTTGTGTTTTTAAAATTAGTGGAGGAACTGGAGATGAATCTGTTGGTTCATCAACATCCATTACTGTAGCACCATTACTTTGTCTTAATAAATTTTTCTTTGCGAAAATGTCCATCATTTCTGGAATTGATTTGATACAATCGCTTTCTCCTCTCCATAGTTCAAAATTTACTCCTAATTTGTCATAACTTTGTTTTAAATCCTTAATTGATTCATTAATTATATGTTGCCAAAGAGCATAATATCCCCTATGTCCAGGTCTATCTTCATTTTGTAATATTGCTGTTGCTTCTCTAGCTTCTCTCATTCTTTCTTCATCTTCTTTAGCTGCAGCACTAGCAGTTGGATATATTTCATTTAAATCATCCATAGTTACTGGACTTTCACTTGGATATTCACCTGTATAATTTTCATCAAAATATACTAATTCTGGATTTCTTCTTTTTATTTCAGATATAACGATTCCTAATGGTCTTCCCCAATCTCCAAGATGAACATCTCCTATAACATCATGTCCTAATTCTTTAGCTAATCTTTTTAAACCTTCACCTATTATTGCAGAACGTAAGTGTCCAACATGTAATGGTTTTGCAACATTAGCACCACCATAATCAATTAAAATCTTTTTAGGTTTATCTGCTCTTATTCCCATTTTAGGATCGATTGACATTTCTTGTATATAATTTGCTAAAAATGTATCACTTAAAGAAATATTTATAAATCCTGGTCCTGCAACTGAAACATCTTTAAAAACAGGATTTTGCCTTAATTCTGCTGCTATTTTTTCAGCAACAACTCTAGGGTTTTGTTTTGAAGCTTTTGCAATTTCAAAAGCTTCATTGCATTGAAATTGAGATAAATCTGGTCTATCTGATAATTTTACAGCTTTGTTTTCTATGGTATAACCATTATTTGAAAAACTTTGCTTTACCAAATCATTTAAATAATTCATTAATGACATATATTATTCACCTTATATATAATATTTAGATTTTAAGAAAATCTATAAAACTTTTATTTATTCAAAACAATTATACCATTTTTTTACGATTATGTCAATTATTCCCTAAAACATTATATATTTCCTAAAATATTAAGTATTTATTATTTAATTGGTCATAGAATATTATTACAAATATTGACATTTTAAAGCAAAAATTGTATAATGTTTATGTAAAGTATTTTATTTATAGAAGGAGGATTTACCCATGATTGACTTACATTTACATTCTTTTATTTCAGATGGTGAACTTTCTCCTTCTGAAATAGTAAAAAAGGCAAAACAAGAAGGGATTAATACAATATCCCTAACAGACCACGATTCAATATCCGGTATAGAAGAAGCTAAATTTACTTGTAAACAACTAGGTATTCGTTTTATTCCCGGAGTTGAATTAGAAGCAGCACCAGACATTAGTCGGAGTCGGTATATTCATATATTAGGATATAATTTTAATAATCTTAATATTTTAAATGATTACCTCATTAAATTAAGGAAAGAAAGAATCCATATCATAAATGAATATGTAAAAATATTAAGAACATTAGGTATATATACTTCTTATGAAGAAATATCTTCTATTACACCAGGATTACATATAACCCCTTATCATATTCCTATGTTCTTATCCCAAAAAGGATATTATGAAAGTTTTAGCAAGGCTAAAAAGGATTTTATAAATCCAGATGGGCAGTATTACATTCCAAGAAACTTTTATGATGTAGATTTCATAATTAACTTGATTCTTAAGGCTGGTGGAGTTCCTGTTCTTGCTCACCCTTGTCGTCTGCCTCAAAAAGAAGAAGCTCTCGATTCATATGTTGCAGAATTAACTCGCAAAGGCATTTTAGGTATTGAAACATTTTATCCTGAGCACTCCAATGAAGACATCTTTTTTTACAAGTCTATTGCTCAAAAATATAACTTGTTACAAACCGCTGGGAGCGATTGGCATTCTGAACAAGATTATATAAAAATGGGGTTTGAGTTTTCTGATGAGGAGAAAATTGTTGAAAATCTTTTGCACTATGAAAGGGACTAGCTGATAGCTAGTCCCTAATTTTTATATTTTTATAATATTTTCTAAGTCAAACCAATTGTCTGTTATCCAGTTTATTTCATACATAAACTTCTTTACTTTTTCAGGAGTATTATCTATATAGTATGCTTCTTTAATCCATAGATTTACTTCTAAACACCAAAGAATTTTTATTCCATTTATTAAATCTTCAAAAGTTAATTTGCCAAATCTATTATATCCATCCATTAGATTCTTTAACAATTCTTTATTTATTTTGCCATTATTATCAAGACAAAAAGTTAAAAATATTCTTGCAATATCTCTCAATACAAAAGATAAATTAGCTATCTCAAAATCCACTAATGCTCTAAAGCCATTCTTGTCAAATAATATGTTATCTTGTGATAAATCTCCATGACAATATCCAATCTCAAAATTTTTAAAAAAATCATAATTTAGCAAATCTAGTATCCTTTTTTGTTTAAGCACATCATTTAGATATTCAACATATTTTCCTTCATCTAACCTTTTATTATATTCATTATGCATTTTCTCTATTATCTTATGATAATCAATTTTTTTGTCTATATTAATTTCGTTAAAACACTTTCTCAATTTAGCTAATTCAGCACCTATTGAATAAATGTCTCCGTTATTTATATTGGTATAATCTTTCGAAAATGTTTCTTCTAAATATTCTATAACAACCATCGGATTATTATTTTTATTATAATTTACTAATCTATCATTTACTTTAAATATCCTAGGGCATTTTATTCCAAAATCATAAGCCTTTTTTAATAAATTAGCAGCTAATTCAATATTAATATCTCTTCTATTTATTTTTTTATGCTCAATTACTTTTAACATAATAGTAACATCTTTAAATTGAATTTTCCATTTTTCTGTAAGCCACCCACCCTCAATTTCTTCAATGTCTAATATGTCTTTATTAAACTCCTTTTTTATTAATTTCATTAATTCATCATTCATTCTATCTTCCATCATTAAAATCCTTATATACTTGGTATTCTCTATTATCTGAAACTGTAAAGTCCATAAATACTACATCTCCATTTTCAATGACATATTCCATTTCATATTGACTAAAAGGGATTCCTTTTAAATACGTTAATACCTTTCTAAAATTTTTGAAATCCTCTTTGTCTTCTCTTAACATCTCCATATGACTAATATACATTTTATCACCTAACATTGGTACTATAATTCTATTATCTATAATTTCATCGTGTTTATCTTCATAACTTTTATATGTTTCAATTGAGAGACAATCTTCTAGTTTGGATAATGTTCCTATTGATTCTGGTATAACACTCTTATGTGCAAAAACTATGTATTGTTTTTCATACATTTCCACAAATTCTCTTATTTCATTCAAATTTGTTCTTCTATTTATTGATGGTAACCCTACATTCCATTTTACAAATTTATTTTTAGGAGATAATCTAACGCTTATTCCTTCATCTAATGGTTCTTTTCCTTCTAAAATTTGTCTTAAATCTAATAATTTCACTGTTGGCATATTTAATTTTGATAAAAGTTTAATTCCTTCTAATTTACTTATTTTCATAAAAAATCCTCGTTTACATTAATCTAAATATTCTTTTTGAATATATTCTAACTCTTTTTTAAAATTAGATTCAAAGGCTATTGGCAATTTAACTTTTGCTTCTAGTTGAAATGCTATATCATCAAGTTCAACTATTACTGTTAGTATTTCTAACAAATCTTCATCTATATATTTTTGTCTTGAATATAATCTTTTAAAAAAATCATACTCTTTCTTATTTTGACATAAATCCATCTTTATAAAAGCTAAGTCCCACTCTTTTGCTGCAAATCTTGCTCCACCAGGATCTAGAAATCCTGTAATTGCACATTTTTCATTAATTAAAATATTATTTGGATTAATATCATACCATGATATTACTGGCTTTATATTACTAATATTTTTCAATCTTTCCAAAGATACATTTGCTTTTTTTATAAAACTTTTTATAATTTTCTCATCATTAATGCATTTTTTTATTCTTTCAATATTTCTTTTTATATCTTCTTCTATATATTGATAGAAAAATTGTTTTTCATCTAATCCATTGACTCCTATCCATCCGAAACTTATTCCCGACTTCAACAGAATGGATTTTTACTAATATTCTTGCTAAGTCTTTATAAAATACCTCATAATCAAAATTCCCATCACAAGTTAATTCTTTCCCATCCTTATATTCTGACACTAAATACGAAAACTCTTCATTTTCGCCAATTTCAATAATGCTTGGAATTTCATCTATTTCAGTTTCTTCTTTTATAAGTTTTGTAATGTGTTCTTTTTTTGCTGCTTGATATTTCGTGTGTCCAAAATATATTTGATAAATATATTTTTCATTCGCATTATTTATTAAATATGTTTTACATCTATATCCGCTTTGTATTTCTTTAAAATCAAACTCTTGATATTTTTCTAAAATATATCTTTCCATATTTCCTCCTAAATATAAGGATTATGTCCCTCTTCTGTTATTAAGTCTGCTGTCTCACTTATAGCTTTTCTTGTTAAATCATGAATTTCCTTTAATGTTAAATTTCCTATTTTTATATTTGGATATTCTTCTGGTATTTTATCTCCCATTTTTGAAACAATATGCATATCAAAATACCCTTCTACATGTCCAATAATTTTTTCATTCAAGAGTTGATTTGGATAATTCAAATCTAGCTCTTCCCATTTGGCTTCAATAATATTAGGATTATTTAATAAATATTCAGCTGCTAATTCTAAATTGTGCCATCTGTAAAAATCTATATCTAATTTTTTGGATTCTTCAATTGTATTTAGGATACTTTCCTTTGTATCTTCATAATATCCAATTAAAAAGCTACCTTCAACAACAATATCATTTTTCTTTAAAATTTCAATTGCTTTTACTATAGTTTCGACATTTTCACCTTTGTTCATTGCTTCTAAAACTTCATTATTTAGTGATTCAATTCCTATCTCAATAGAATAACATCCGGCTTTTTTCATTAATGCTGCCATTTCATTAGTTATCTCATCTGCTCTTATTAATGCTGTCCATTTACACTCTATTTTTTCTTCAATTATTTTTTCACATAGTTCTTTTAAATATGGATATGCCGTAATACTAGCATCCCAAAAGAAAAATTGATTAATATTATAGTTTTTAATATCATATTTTATTTCATCAACTATATTTTCATAATTTCTAATTCTAAATCTATTTCCCCAAATTAATCTTTCATCGCAAAATTTACACTTATTATAGCTACAACTTTTAGAAGCAACTAAATATAATTTTCCATCATATTTTGATAAATCATATTTTCCCCAATTTGGATAAGGAATTTCATCTAGCTTGTTAATCATTCCTGAATTATAAATATTAATATCTTTATATTTTTGTACTATATATTCTTCTCTATTTTCAACAATATTAATAACATCACTTTCTGGATCACCTAATGATATGTAATCAATTCCTTCTAATTTATTTAAATCTAATTGTCTAGCTGCATATAAGTAATTTGTAAATGTCCCACCAACTATAACAATTTTTTCTGGTAACATTTTTGCAATATCAATACAAGTCTTTAATAATCCATACTCGCAATTTATATATACAAACTTATATTCTTTTGATACCTTTAAAATATGTTCATAAAAAAGTTTTTTTAATTTCAAAAATTGTTGTTCACTTACAATTTCTATTTCATTAATTAAAAAATCTAATATTTCTGTATCATATCCTTTTTTCTCTAATATTGCACTAGTATATCCTAATTTAGCGTTAGGTGACTCATATTTTGGATTTTTACAAAAAGGATCTATTAATAATATTTTACTTTCTTTCAACTTTATTCCTCCTCTATTTTTTAATTTATGGATGCAAAACAGGTATGTTTTGTAGTAGCAGTTCTTCTGCTAAATACTTTATAGCTTCACAATTCTTACTTTTTATACTATATATAGTTCCATTCTCATTAATGGCTTCACCAATGCAACCTCCTGCACAATAATATTTGATAGGGCATTCCTTACATTCTTTCAAATTATCCACTGTTCTTGCTTTAATATTTTTTATTTTTTCTTCATCATATATAATTACATCTTTACTTTCATCATATTTTCCATATAAAAGTTCACTTAATTTATCATCAGAATATCCCATATCACAGCAACTAACATATCCATCTACTGTTAAATGAGGCATTGGAATACATGCTCTACAAGAAATATTTGTTTTCTCATCAAAATTAACTGTAAAGAATGAACCATAATAAATCCCTTTTTCTTCAGCATATTTTTTAGCTTTTAAAAATTCTTTTGCATATTCAAGTGGATCAATTTCATCCTCATAATATAACTTATTTTCTACATTTGCAAACATTAAATCACTATATAAATACTTGATACCTAATTCTTCCATTTTATTAACAATATCTATTTGCTTATACAAATTTTTCTTACCTATTGTAGCCCTTACTCCAAGTTCCTTTACTTTACCATTTAAAAATTTTATATTATTTTCCACTATTTTACTGACACAATCGTTGTTTTTGTTAACTCTATAAAAGTCATTTGCTTCTGTAGTTCCATCATATGATATCCAGACAATATCGAGATGTTCTGCTATCCATTTTGCAACTTCTTGATTAAATGTTCCATTTGTTTGTATTTCAAATATTGCATTATTATCTAGTTTTTTCGAATAATCATATATTTCCTTTATTTTTTCAAATTCTATTGTAGGTTCTCCATTTCCAAAAAACCTAACGAATAAATTATTTCCTTGATTTTTAAAATCACTTATAGCACGTTTTACAAAATTTATATTAATACTATCCTTTTTTCTTTCTTCGCCACAATAGCAATATTTACACCTCAAATTACAATCATCTGTAAGTAAAATGCTTATACACTTTTTTCTACAATGAGCCATCCTATTCCCTCCATTATTTTAATTTATTTCTTTTTATTTTTCCTGTACCTGTTGTTGGCAATTCATCTAAAAGTTCAACATTATTTACTACTATATTATTTAATTCTTTTTTTACGTAATCATATAATTGGCTTATATTATATTTTTCTTTTAAAACAGCATATATATTGTAAAAGTAGAACTTAGCCTCTTCATTAAATTCTTTTTTTATAAATACTCTTTTTATTCCATCAAATTTATATAATGTGTTCTCAATTTCTCTAAGTGTTATATCATTTTCACTAAAATTCTGAATATCTGATAAACGACCTGCAATATAATAATATCCTTCATTATCAACTTTCACTACATCCTTTGTATTAAACCATCCATCTTCATCCAAAACATCTTTGGTTAGTTCATCATTTTTTATATAGCCTTTAAAAACCATTGGACCTTTTATCCATAATAATCCCCATTTTCCATCTTCAATTATTTTGCCATTTAAATCAGTAATTTTACATTTTACATTTGACACGCATTTTCCCAAACTACCAATTTTTCTTTGTTTTGCTGAATAATTAAAATGTGTTAATGAGGTTGTTTCAGTTAATCCATATCCTTCTGTTATTATAGCATTTGTTTTTTCCTCGAATTTTTTTATACATTCTATAGGTAATGAATCTCCTCCAGAATCACATATTCTTAATGAAGAAATATCTATACTATCCAAGTTCCTATTTATGATGTCTATGTACATATATGGAGATCCTGGAAATATATCTGGTCTGTATTTTTTATTTATATATATAAAGTTATCTATATTCCATTCATTCATTATTATTATTTGAGAATTAGCTCTCATTGCACTTGTTAAACATGCAAACATCGCATAATTATGCCATAACGGAAGCACTGTAATAATTTTAGAATTTTCATCTAACTTATATACTTTTTTATATTCTTCAGAAACGAACGATATATTTTCATTACTTAATTTGACTCCCTTTGAAAATTTTCCACTTGTCCCACTAGTATATGAAATAATTATAATGTCTTCAAAATTGCTTTTTATTTGTGGAATCCTTTCTTTTTCATTAGGCTTTATATTAATACGTTCTATATTTATAATATTTTTATCTTCATATTTAGATAATTTTAAAAAATTATTATCGTTAGTTAATATTGTTGTTAAATTATTATCTTCTATAATTTTATCTAGTCCTTCTTCTGAGATTTTAGGATCAATTCCAACTACAGTATATCCATTAAATAGTATAGAAAAAAATGTTTTAACAAATTCTAATTTGTTTTCAATCAGTATACCTATTGCCTCTTTGTAATTATTTATACCTATCATTTTATTGATTGCAATTATATTATCCTTTATTTCTCCATAAGTTAATTCCTTATCTTCTGAATTTACATCTCCATATACTGCAAATATCTTATCTACATTCTCCATATTACGATAACATTCTTCAATTATATTTTTCACTATAATACCTCCATTTCAAAAACATTTTCAAATCTCCAATAAACTAAAATCCACCACAATTCTCTGTCTGTAAACATATCTGCATCTTTTAAATATTGTTCATCAATAATTTCATTTATAATTTTACTTTTTATAATATCATTCCAATTATCTTTGCAAAGTTTTCTTAATTTTTTATCATAGACATTTGGTGGCTCTGGAAATGCATACTTTTTTCTTTTTATTATGCTTTCTGGTAGTAAATTTTTCCCATATTGTCTCAAAATATATTTTTCCCTTCCATCTTTAATTTTTAATTCTCCAGGTATCTTCATTGATAATTCTACTAATCTATGGTTGTCAACAAAAGGTACTCTGCTTTCCACACTATGAGCCATTGCAAGCTTATCTTCTTGAAGTAAGAGGTCATGTAAAATTGTTTTTATTGACATAATAGAATATTCATTTAACTTATCATTGTCATTGGTTTTAGAATATTTAGTTAAAGTATCCTTTAAATATTCTCTTAAAGTCTCTTTTATTTTATCTTTAAAATAACTATTAAATTTATCTTTAAAAATAATATTAGGCATATAGTATTCATCAATTAATTTTTCGATATCATCTGTTTCTTTAGTATAATTAAAAATATTCCAATTAAAAATATATCCTAACCAAACTTCATCTGAGCCTTGTCCATTAAGAATGACTGTAAATCCATCATCTTTTGCAGCTTTATAATTAAAATATACTGGTAAATATACTTTGTCTATCAATATTTCTTCAACAGAATAAATTACCTTGTCAATATTTTCAATTGTATAATAATCTTCTGTTATTAATATATTATTTTGCTTGAAATTTTCCTTTTTTGCTAGTTCCTCTGCATGTATTAAGTCTAAATCATTATCATATTCATAACATATTGTATATGTACTTAATTGATCTTCTAAATTATCTTGTGCTGTCTTGCATAACAAACTGCTATCAATTCCACCAGATAGAAAAGCTGCAATTGGAACTTTTGAAATTAATTTTTTATTAACAGAATCTTTAAATTCTTTACCAAATTTTTCTATTGCATCATTTTCATCTAATATTTCTTTTCCATAATTAATTTCATAATATTGTTTTTGTTCAAATGAATTTTTTGTTATCTCTATATAACATCCAGGTTCAATATTATATATTCCTTTAAACATCGTCCATTTCGGATGCATCCATAGTCTACAAGCTAAAGATACAATAATATTTTCATTATTATATTCTCTTTTAACTTCTCGATTTTTCAATATTGCCTTAATCTCTGAACCGAATAATACACAATTTTCATCTCTATAATAATGGAATGGTTTTATTCCAAATCTGTCTCTTATTAGATATAACTTTCCTTTTTCTTTATCATATAAAGCAATTGCAAAGCATCCTTCTATTTTGTTTAGTGTTTTCTCTATTCCCCATTCTTTAAAACACTTTATCAAAACTTCTGTATCTCCTACAGTATCAAATTTCACTTTTTTCGCCTTTAATTCCTTTTTTAATTCTTCGTAATTATATATTTCTCCATTAAAAGCCATTATCAAATTTTGACATTTATATGGTTGAACTGATTTTTCAGACAAATCCTGTATTTTTAATAATCTATGACCTAGCCCAATATTGTTTTCTATCCATATTCCACTATCATCTGGTCCTCTATGTATTATAGAATTCAACATTTCTTCTATGCTATGTTCATCAACCTTCTTCTGATTAAAATTATATCTCCCTACTATTCCACACATACATTTTCTCCTTTATAATTTTGCTATTATTCCACCATCTACTGGTATATTTATACCTGTAATATAATTAGATTTGTTAGAACATAAAAATTCAATTACATCTACAAATTCATCAAATGTTCCCCTTCTATTTAAAGGTATTCTCTCTTTTGGTTGTTTCCAATCATCATAATCTTCATCTTTTTTACTAAATATTTCTGTTGTTTCATTTACTTTTGTTGTATATCCTTTCATGCCATTTATATTTATTGAATTCGCTCTAATTCCATATTCTCCATATTCTACAGCAATTGACCTAGTTAAAGCATCCAGTCCTGCTTTCGAGATTGAATACTCTGTAGCATTTTTTACAGTTCTAACACTTAAATCAGAAGAAATATTTATTATTTTTCCAAATTTTAATTTTTTCATATATGGTATTACTTTTTGGCTTATATAATATGGTGCAAATAAATTTATTTTCATTATTTTTTCAAATTCTTCTCTTGTAGTATCTATCATAGGTTGATCAATATCTACTGCTGCATTATTTATTACTATATCAATTTTATCTAAATCTTCTATTATTGATAAAATTGCATTGTTAATGTCTTCACTATTTTCTAAATCACATTGATAAATATAAATATTTTTATCTTTATTAAAAATTTTTTTTGTTTTTTCTATATTTCGTGTAAGTAATATAATGTTATTATTTTCTTTTAACCTTCCCACTATATTTTGACCTAGTTTTCCATTTCCTCCGGTTACTAAAATATTCATAAACATTTCTCCTATTATTTAAATATTAATTTATTTATATTGTCTATTCTCTCTATTTGATTATCTAAAATTCCAATATTAAATTTTGTATTTAACATATAAACTTTTGCATTGGTATTTCTTTTTACCTCTATACAATTTTCATAACTATCATCAATAAATATATCTATTTTCAAATGATTTACTATTTTAGATTTTTCTTTAATAGCTATGTACAATTCATCATAAAGAATTCCATTATTTTTTAACCAGTCCTTTGTAATTTTTTCTACTATTTCATTTTCTCTTTTTCTTCTTGCTGTTATTATATAAATTTCATTTTTAGCTTTTTTTAATTTATTTATTGTTTCTTTTACAAAAGGTTTTATTTTAACTTCTCTAAGTATTTCTAAATAATATATTTCAAAAAATTTAGCTATATTTTCTCTGTTCCAGTTCAAGCCTTCTGCAAAATAGTAATAACTTTTAGAATTATTAATATCTTTTAATTCACCTGTTCTATTAAGATATTCTTTGTCAAACTTTATTGCGTATTTATTTATAACACTGGCTGTATCAGCAAGTGTATCATCTAAATCAAAACCATATTTCATAATAATCTCCTAAAAAAATATATTTTCATAATATTTTTCCACCCTAGCAACTGCTGATTCTTTTATATATTTTCCATTTTTATATAGATTTTTTAAAAGTTCATATTTGTATAAATCAAATGTACCTAATTTATCCATATAAGGAAATATAAAATCTTTTCTATATTCACACAACTTTGAATAATTTGTTGGTACTAACATTCCCTTTATGTTTTTAAGTAGTTCTAGATACTTATCTTTTTCCACATTATTGATATTTTTTACTCTAGCTATAGTTGGATATTTTATAATAATTGTATCTAGTAGCTTTAGATTAAAGTTTTCCAAATATTTTTTTGCATTTTCTAAAGTTTGTCCTGTCATTATATTTTCATCTACAATTATATAGTAAGCATTTTTTGCTATTGTTTTGTTTATTATATTTTTCTGAGTATTTGCTGCTTCTACATATACTTTTCTAAATTTTTTCATTATATTTCCAGATAAATGGCTTATTCCTTTTTTTTCTAATATTATATCTACAATAGCAGTCAGTTCAATAGAACCATAGTTTAACCCCAATACATATAAATTAATCTTGTTTATCATATCTTTCTTCTGTGTCAAGATTTCTTCAATAGCATATTTTATACATATTATATTTTCAATTACGCAATCTGCTTCTCTTGCTTTTCTATATCTTATATATAAATCATTTTTATAATCATCTTTATTTTCTTTCATTTCTTTAATTAATGTTGTTTGTAATTTTAAAAATTCATTACTTATTTCATCCAATTTCTCTATTAATTCATATTTCTGTTCTAAAATAATATCATTAATTTTATTTTCAATCTTTTTTAATAATTTGTAGAAATCATTAGCTAAATTATTTTCTCCATCGTTATATATATATATATCTTTTATATTATTTTCTTTCATTAAGCAAAAGAATAAATTAGTTATTACACTATTTCTTATTACATCTATAATAGCTAGAACAGTTTTTACATCTAAAATATTTCTATAATTAAATCCATCATATTTTACATTTTGACTAGCAGTAATAAATTTTTTAACATATTCTAGAGTATTTATTATTTGTTCGTTTTCAACATATAAATCTCCTAAATAGCAAAAACCAAAATAATAGTTTTGGGGTCCCCTTAGCAAAATTCTATTATTCATATTGCATGTATATCTTCTATGGTTTTCAATACAATCTATATCAAAGATTTTAAATATAGGATGTTCTTTATATTTTGAACTTAATAAAACACTATCTTTATCTGTTAAATATATAGCTCCCGTATCTTTATCGCAAATATCATATAGTTGAAATTTTAGTTTGACATATTTGTCAATTGCTATTTTAAAATTTTTTTCAGCAACTTCCTGATATAAAGCCAATTGCTGTTTTAAATTCATATTTTCCATTTTTCCTCCTACATTTACAAAAAAAGCATAAGGTAACTTTTCTTCTTTAGAATACCTAATGCTATTATTTAACCTTTTAAATATTTAATTATTTATAATTTTGCATAACACAATAATATTATAACTCTTTTTTAAGAAAGCTTTTAACATTTATGTCGACTTTATCCTGATTTATTTATAAATCTTCTATATTTTAGCATATTTTCTTCTTTTTTTCAAGTGTTTTTTAGGAATTTCTTAATATTTTTAAAATTAAGGAATTCCTTAGTTTTATGATTTTTCATTTTGCTATACTTTTTTTGAAAGGATTTAGGTGATTTTTATGCAACTATCTGAAGCAACACGCAAACGAATAAAACAATTGATGAAGAAAAATAATATAAAAAAACCATACGATTTGACAAGAGCTGCTGGAATATCATTACCAACCTTTTCTGATTTTATGAAAGGTGATACTAAAAATTTAAGGTCTGATACTGTATTACATATTTGTGAAGCATTTAATATAACATTGGCTGAATTCTATTCAGATCCTCTATTTGATGATGTGATGGCAGAATAAAAGAGAACTTTTACACATATTAAGTTCTCTTTTATATATTAATCTTTATATTTTAAATTTTATAATATTATTTTCTATGGTCAAATTAGCACTATCATTCAATAAATCCACTTCCTGCATTTCGATGCTATCAATCGTTTTTTCAGCAATAATTGATAAGTATACATTATTCTTATCTTCAACTGTCTTTACATTTATATCCTTACAATTATTCTCTATAATTATCTCAACTAATTTAATAATTAGATATATATTATCACTTGCTTTATGTACTATTATTCCTTTATCTTCATTTTCTAATGATAAATTTGCATTGTTTAATAAAAGCGTAGGTTTTAATAAAATTCTAATTATTTTATTAAACTGTAGTAAATCAATATCTTCTATAGTTTCAAAATTTAATGCTTCATATAATTCATAAGTTTTTTCTAAAGCACTTTTTATAACTTTTGTTTCTGTTTCGTATTCATCTGAATCCATTTTTATAGATTCATTCATTCCAGAAATCTGCATTAATTGATCTTTTGCTTCATTTACTAAATTTGTGATTAAATTTCCCATTATCGCTTTTTTATAATTTAATTTTGCTATTTCTCTGTCTTTTTCACGTATTTTCTTATTTAAAAATGATGTCTTTATAGCTGCCTTTGTCATTAGTACCAATTCATCTTCACCTTTTAATTTATCTAAATAACCCTGAATATTCATTTTATCGATCATTTCTAAAGGTGGAATTTTATCTGCATAACCTGTTTGTAATATTACAATTGTTTCTTGATTATATTCTCTTAATTTTTCTACAAATTCATCCCCATTCATTTCTGGCATAAAGAAATCTAGTAAAAGTACATCTACTTTATTTTTCTTTAAATACTCAAGTCCTTCTATTGGATTTAAAAAGCATGTTACATTCATATCCTCAAATTCTAAACAATTTTTTGTTGCCTGTAATACCTCCTCTATATCATCAACAACTACAACACTTGCATTTTTGTAAATATTTTCTTCCATTACATTTCCTCCTTATTTTTTGGTATTTCTATAAAAAATGTTGTTCCAATACCATCTTGAGTTTCAAAGTACATTTTCCCTTTAAAACTGCTTTCTATTATTGTATTAGAATAATATAAGCCAAATCCTGTTCCTTTTTCACCTTTCGTTGTTTTCATTTCTTTAAAAATTTTGTCTTTAATTTCTTTGTTAATTCCTCCAGCTTCATCACTTACTGATATTATTGTTTTTTCGTTATCTTGTTTAGCTTTTACTTTTACAATTCCTTTAATATTTCTCATCGAATATGCATCAATACAATTTTTTATTAAATTTCCTAAAACTCGATCTAATTTATTTTTTTCTCCAAATAATTTTATTTCTGGTGATATATCTACTTCTATTTGGCAATTACTTTTCATAAACAAACTTCTAAAAAGTAATTTTATGCCCTCTAATATATCTATTAATGCAAATTCTTGATTATCAGTATCTCCTGTTGCTCTTATTTGATTTCTAACCCCCATTATGATGTTCCCCATACTATTTAGACTACTATCTATGTTTTTTAACATTTCATCTAACTTAGCTCTTATGTGTTCATCTGTCGAAATTTTATCTGAATCTATATATTTTTTTAAAGTTGATATATCCAATTTTACAGCTGATAAAGGCGAATTCAAGTCATGAGCTAAACCTCCTGCAAATTCTCCTAAAACTGCAAATTGCGCTTGTCTTTGCATAGTATATTGATCTTGTTCTATTTGTTCTATGTATCTACTTGTTTTTTCTTGGATATTTGTAAATGATTTTATTAAATCACTTATTTCATCATTAGATGATATTGGTAATCTATCATTTAAGTCAATTTTTTTACTTTTAGCCATTTTATTTAAGTTTTTACTTACTAATACAATGTCTTTAAATATATACTCCAATGAATATAATAATAAGGCTATTGATAAAAGTAAAATTATTATTGACACTACTATAATTGTTCTAATCATTTCTATTATAGCTGTTGAATACTTTATACCTATTGTGTATGAATCTTCACCAATAGTTATTTTTCTAAAAACACCTTCTTCATCAGTTGCATAAAATCCGTATGTTCTGTTATCTTTTGATACTTCTTCACTATATTTTATAAAAAATACTGAAAGATTTTCGTTTTCATTACTTATATATTTTTTACCATTTGGATAAATAATAAAATAACAATCTTTATTATCTAATAATTCTAAATTATTTAAATCTTTCACCAATTCTTCTATACCAATATATTCATTAGAAGTTGTTTCTAATAATTCCTTGTTATATATCTTGTATAAGTAATCTCCTTTTTGTTTTGTTAAATTTGAATATCCTATAAATGTAATAAATACAATTGTTACAATTAATAGAGGTAAAACAACAAATATAACAGAACCTTTTATGCTACTTCTTCTTATTTTATTTAGAAGTTCTTTTCCAATATCATTATTTTTATTAGTGTTATAAAATAAATCTATTAAAATATCTTTAAATACCCTTTTAGCAAATACATAGGATATTGTTGCAACTGATAATAACATTGCAAAGAATACCAATGCTACTTTTATTATTACTCCTATATTACCATTTAGAATTAAGAAAGTTATTGCTATTATTATAACTGGTGCTATTACTTGCAATAAGTATATAATTATTGGTGTATTTTCTATAGTTTTTACAGCCTTAATATAAAGTTTATCAATATTTCTTCCTTGATTCATTTGTTCTAGCAATTTACTTATGTTTTTATATGCAATCGTTAATATGATATTTTCGATAAATATACATAGTATTAATATTGATATATATTGTTGAGTATATGTTAATCCATTGATTGCTACTTGAAACGAATTATCAATAGAGTTTGGTGGATAATTTAATAATTTAGGTATTAAAGGATAAAACAGTAAAACAGCTAATATATCTACAATATTATATATTGCTATTAATTTTTTCCATTTTCTTTTAAAATTTTCCATTGCTTACCTCTTTCATATAATATTTTGTATATATTTTCTTATATATTCTTTATCTATATAGTTCCATTCAAATCCTAGTTTATCTAAGTAGTTTATACTTTTTTCAGAATTTATTTTATTACTTTCAATATCATTTTCTAATAGTCCCATTAGTTCGTTTTTATTTTTAGATTTTTTTGTTATTTCGTCCTTATATGTTTCTGTATCCACTAATCCAATATTAATATTTAACTTTTTTAAGATATAAACAATTTCTCTTATAGTAACTTTATTATTATTCTCTATATGATATACATTAACATTGTTATCTTTCAAAACCTTTACGATTGCCTTTGCACACAAATCTACAGGACTTAGATCAACATCATAATCAAGCATTTTTTCTAATACCATCCTATAATCTATAATTAATTTTAATTTCATAATAAAAGCATTTTCATTTTCGTTTATTTGAAATTTTCCATCATTTCTCCACATAATATTTCCAAGTCTAAATATAGTAGCACTTAGTCCATCTTCAATTGCTTTCGCCACTTCTTGTTCAGCTTCAAACTTCGTTTTTATGTATATGTTTTTTAATGTTTGATTACAGTATAAAATGCTCTCATCTACATCACTTTTGTTTTCTAATACAGACATTGTAGATATTTGTATAAATTGTTTTTCCTCTTTTTTACAGAATTCTATAGCTCTTTTTACACTCAAATAATTCACGTTATAAAAATATTCTGGACTTCCAAAATGTTTTACACATGCTGCTGAATTTATTATCATAGAAGTTTGTCTTTTTATAATTTCATAATCTTTATTATTCATTCCAAATTTTTCAAGAGTAAAATCTCCATTGATTACGATTATTCTATGTTGATTTTTTTCATAAAAATCATCTTCAAAATAATATGATAATCTTTCTTTTAGTCTTTCAGTAGCGTTTTCTTTGTTTGTTGCCCTTACTAGACAATATATTTTAACATCTGTTGTCTGCAATAACTCCTTTAATATATGACTACCCAAGAAACCTGTTGAACCTAATAAAAAGATATCTCCATTAATCGTCTGTCTTTGTTTCTTATAATATTGTATTTTTGTTATGTATTTTTTATCTTCTTTTTCTATGTTGTTTTCATTTATCATTTTTTGAGCCAGCAATTTAATTGTTGGATAATTGTAAAAATCTTGTAAAGAAAATTTCATATTTTGTTTTTCAAATTCAACTATCAAAGAAATTGCTTCTAATGAGTCTATTCCTAAATCAAAGAAATTATCATTGATGCTTATATTATCATTTTTGGTCTTATTTCTTATTATATCATATATAATTTCTTCTATTTCATTTTTAGGTAATACCATTTTTTCTTCTGTATTGCATAATTCAAGTAACTTTGCTTTATCAATTTTCCCATTAACTGTCATAGGTAGTTTTTCTAATTTTATAAACTTAGATGGCATCATATAATATGGTAACGTTTTAGATAAAAAATCTCTCAAAGTTTCTTCAATAATATCTCCATTTTGAATAACAACAAATGCTATTAATTTTTCTTCCTTACCACTATTTTTATTAAGCATTACTACTGCATTTTTTACTTCATTACAACTTTTTAATGAATTTTCTATTTCCCCTAAATCTATTCTATAGCCTCTAAATTTTATTTGATTATCATTTCTTCCACAAAAAAGAATATCTCCATTTTTATTCCACTTTCCCAAATCTCCTGTTTTAAAGGCTCTATTACCATTTATGTTTATATATTTTTCTTTGTTCAATTTTTCGTTAGACTTATAGCCTTGTCCTAATCCTTTTCCCAATATATATATTTCACCTATTGTTTCTATAGGAAGTAAATTCATATCCTTATTCATAATAAGTATTTTTGTATTTTTTATGGGCTTTCCTATTGGTACAATATCTTCTTTATCTTTTCTATTGTTAAAATCATACATTGTAGAACATATTGTAGTTTCAGATGGTCCATATCCATTTATAATATGTATATCTTTCTTTATACTTAAAAATTTTTCTAATGTTGTTGTCTTTATTGGCTCTACGCCTACTAGCATTTTATCTAGACATATTCTGTCTTTATACATTTCTAACTTATCAACAATTTCCTCTAGCATTGCAGGTGGAAAGTATGCAAATGTAATTTTATTATTTACTAAATATATTGCTAGTTCTTCAATTGTACTTTTAGATATATCTTTATATAAGTATAAGGTAGCACCATAGAATAGTGGTGTAAAAATCTCTGCCATACTAACATCAAAACTAACATTAGTTATTGATAAAAATCTATCCTTATTAGTTATATTATTATTTAATGTATTGTAGAAACTATTAATGAAATTAGATAAATTTGAATGTGTTTGTTGCGTTCCTTTTGGTTTTCCTGTTGTTCCAGAAGTATATATTAGATATGCAATATCATCTGCTTTATTTTTTACATCTACAAGCATATTATTTTCTAAACTAATATTATCTATGTCAATATTCATTATTGTAGCAAATTTATTATATAATCTTTTTTCTGTAATAATAATCTTTGCTCTGCTATCATTTAAAATAAATTTTATTCTTTCATCTGGTAACTCATTATAAAGCAAAATAAAACTTGCTCCAACTTTTAAAGTTGCTAATATTGATATTATTGTATTAATGCTTTTATTTTCAAATAATATTGCAATTACATCACCTATTTTTATATTTTGTTTTATTAATTCATTTGCTAACGCATTAGATTTATCTCCAAGTTCTCGATATGTGATTTTCATTTTTTCATCTATTACTGCAATTTCATTTGGATATTTTTCTATATTTCCATTGATTTTTTCATGAATCAATAAATTATTATTATACTTCATTTCTGTATTATTAAACTCAAACAAAATCTGTTCTTTTTCTTCTTTAGTTATTATCTCTATATCTTTTATAGGTATATTATCATTCATTATTATTTGATTTATGATATTTAATAATCTTCTATGAATATTTTTTATTTCATCCTTTTCTATTCCATTTTCTTTATAATCATAGTATACATTTAGTGTTCCTGTATTTTGCATATCACTTATGTGCATTTGTAAATCATCAGGACAATACCCATTAAATTCCCAACTTGTTATACATTTCATTTCCTCCGAATTTTCTATTTTTGCATTTTGATATGAAAAAGCAACTGAATAACATTTTTGATTAGTATCAAATTTATTTTTTATATCTTTCTGCAACATTTCGTATGGATATCTATGATGCTTTAGAAATCTATATTGTTTTTCATTTATATATTTTAAAAATTCTTTACATTTTAAATGATTATTTATATCAATATGGAGTGGCAATGTTTCTATAAACATTCCCATTGTTGACTTTGCTTTATAGTTCTTTCTATTTAAAACAGGCATACCTATTGCTATGTTATAATTGCTAGATATTTTACTTAAATAGATTGAAAATGTTGCCATAAATAGACATTGTTCTGAAATATTATTATTTTTACAAAATTCTTTAATTTTACTAGTCTTATTTTTATCTACTATATAATATTCTCTTTTACCTTTAACACTATTGCATATATCAAAAAATTGAGTTGTTGGTTCTTCCTTATATTCATCATCCCAATATTTTTTATCAATCTCTAATTTATTACTATCTATATATTTGTTTTCTTCATCAATATAATCTACATATGAATAATTTACAGTTTCTATTTTTTTATTTTCTTTTAAACATTGATAAATTCTTATAATCTCTTTCGCATACATACTAACAGTCCAAGCATCTGCTACAATATGATGTGAAACAGAAAGAACATCAGCAGTACCATTTTCATAGTTTAATATATAAAATCGCATCAAATTATTATCAATTAATTGTATGTATTTCTTTGATAATTCTTTAACAATTTTTTCTTCCTTATTTATTTTATTTATATTGACTACTTCTATTGGATTATCAATATTTTCTGAAAAATATTGATAATACTCTCCATCCATTTTTACAATTCTTGTTCTTAAGGCATCATTTTGTTTAATTATGATTTCTAGTGTCTTTTTTAATAAGTTAACATCAATCTGTTCTTGGAATTTTATTCGACCAACTACGTTATTTATTGGTGTTAATTTATAATATTGCTCTGTCAAGAGTATATTTTTTTGCGGATTAGTCAATTTATATAATTTTATACCATCCATACCATTCCCCATATCTATTATAAATCAATTATAATCTTATTATTATGCAAATAATATCATAAAAAGAAAAAAAAATAAAGTATTTAACTATAAACACTTTATTTTTTCTCTTTCCATATTATAATTATAATTCAACATTTTCTATTGTTCCTTTGTATTTATACTGTAACTCAGTATAATACATTATTTATAAATTTTATGTTGAAATATTTACAATATCGCACATATTAATATTTTCACTTTTATCAATTTGAATCTTCTTTCTTGTATAATCAATATTAGTAACAACTCCATTAATATCAATATATTGTCTGTTCTTGTAGTATCTTATTTTTACACAGCTTCCTTTTTCAAGTTTATTAAATTCATTTTCAAGTTCTGTTAAACTTTCTTCAGATAATTCTATTTTTTCTTCATATTCTATTTCCTTTTCTCGTAATGCTTCTTGAAGTCCTTTTAGTGCATCAAAAGGAAGAAATTGCTTTGCTCTATCAACTCTACTACCCACCGATTATGACCTCCTATCAACTCATTTCTAATCATTGTTGTTGCACCTTCTTCTAAATTCATACCTCTTAAAATTTTATTTTTTCCCATCTTATTTTTTATACTACACATTGCTAATTCTAATTTTCTTTCTTTATCTATTTTTTCTTGATCTGTAAATAAGTTTAATTGTATATTTTCAGTTTCAATTACATTAGCAAAACTAATTCCTATTCTTCTAATTCCTGTATTTCTATTAGTTGTTCTATCATATAGGCTTAAAAATGTTTTTAATAGTTCTGAATAAACATTAGTACAAGTTGTAATCTTTTGCGTTCCTCCTGTAGCTTTAATAACATCTTTTGAATAGCCTATGTATAACTGTACTGTATCAGTAACTAAGTTACTTTCTATTAGTCTTAAACTTCCCAGTTCTACCATTTCTTTTAAGACTAACCTTGCTTTTTCAAACGAATAATCTTCAAATAATATTTGACTATTAGAAATTGAATTTGTTTTTGGTTTGTATACTTTTATATCAGCAATTGTACAACTTTCCTTTCCCCATGAATGGTCTATTAAATATTCAGCATTTACTCCAAATTCTTTATATAATTTTTTTGGTTCTGCATGTGCAATATCGTACATATCAAATATTCTCATCTTGTTTAATCTTCTTTCAATTCCATTTCCAATTTGCCAAAAGTCTGTTAAAGGTTTATGATGCCATAATTCATTTTTATATTTTTCTTCATCTAAATATCCTATATTAGCTGAACTATGTTTTGCTGTTATATCTAATGCTATTTTTGTTAAATACATATTTGTTCCTATTCCTGCTGTTGCTGTAATTCCATAAGTATTAAATATATCTTCAATTATTGTTTGTGCAAGTTCTACTGCTGTCATATTATACATTTTAAGATAATTTGTAGCATCCATAAATGCCTCGTCAATTGAATATACATGTATATCTTCTTTTGCAAAATACTTTAGATATATTGTATATATATTTGCAGAATATTCAATGTATTTTTTCATCCTGGGCAATGCTACAATATATTTTACTGTAGGTGGTATTTCATAAATTCTACATCTATTTTTTATTCCTAACATTTTCATCTTTGGAGATATTGCTAAACATATTGCTCCTTTTCCTCTGCTCGGATCAGCTACTACTAGATTTGTATTAAAAGGATCTAATTGTCTTTCTACACATTCAACTGAAGCATAAAATGTTTTTAAATCTATACATAAATATGTTCTTTGCATGTTTTCAACCTCCAATCTATAACTATTAAAATTATTATAGCACCATTTTTGTTATTTGTAAACATTTGTTTGTATATAAATTAAAAGAATTTTTTCCAACTTTGGAATAATATAGAAAAATAAAAAAGCCAGTTTATAAAAACTAACTTTCTAATTTTCATTCTTTTATTTAAGTTTTATAATTCGTATATATTTGCTTTTACAAGAACTCTCTGTATTTTACTCTTTTCATCAAAAGAGATTTCCCAAATGCTTCCTGATATAGACCTTTTTATTTTCATTTCTTTGGTAGGTTCTCCTATTAATTTATTTAATTGTTTTTGTAGCTGTACTTTATTAGTATAAATTATTAATTTTTTCTCATCATAGAGAACATTAATTGTAGTTTCCATCTCTGTTTTATTTGGTTCTTTATATATTTTCTCTTTCATAACATTCCTCAAATTTCATATTCTTTTATATTTTTGTCTTTTGTGAATGTTACTTTTCATACTCACTTTGAAAAAATAACTTTTTTTATATCTTTTTCTTCTATTTGCAATATCCCTTTTGACTTTCCATTATTATCAACAATTTCCGCTTTATATCCATTTTTATTAATTTCTATAATTGTTGCTTTGTTTCCACTATTTAATTCAACAACATCAAAGATTTTTATTTTCATAAGTTTCTCCCTATTTTTTTGTCAATTGATAACTTTGTTCAATTAATTCCTTTACTAAATTAACATCAACATTTTCACTTAAAATTACAGTATTCCAATGTTCTTTATTCATGTGATATGCAGGTATAATATAATCGTATGAATTTCTTAGCAAATCAGAATAATTAGGATTTGTCTTTACATTTAGATACAATTCTCCCTTGACTTCCATTATTAAAGCAAACCATTTTTTATTATTTGTATGTTTCATTACTACACTTACATTATCATCTGGAAAAGGATAATCTTCAAATGTATTTGGCAATGTTAAACAATATTTAATGACATCTCGTTTATTCATATAAATCAATCCTATTTTAATATACTGCTAAATTTATTATTATATTTATTTATGTCTTTTGTACTTTGGCTGATAATAAAATCAGTTACTTTTATTTTTAGATTTTCAACTTCCACTGTTGTATAATTTTTATCTTCTACACATATTCCTGCTTCATTAAATAATTCTATATCTTTATTTGAAAACTTCATTATTACATCCTCTTTTCCGTTTTATTGTTTCATTAAAATTATACCTTTTGTTATTGGATGCAAAAGTCTTACAAAGTCAATTGCATCTTGCTCTGTTCCTACTACACTTCCATAATGTGTTGGTACTGCTATTTTAGGTTTTATTTCATTTATTAAATATGCTGCTTCTTTAAAATCCATTGTATAAGTTCCTCCAACTGGAATGAAAGCAACATCACATTTAACTTTTTTGTTTTCTTCAGTAATATCTGTATCTCCTGCTATATAATATCTAATTCCTTTTATTTCAATGATGTAACCAACCCATTCATTTTCTTTTGGATGGAATTGTTTATTTGTGTTATATGCTGGTATAGTTTCAAATTTAATTCCTTCTGTCATATACTCATTGTTTGGCTCTACTGTAATTATATAGTCTTGCCTAAATCCTTTTCTCAATAGTTTTGTTAATAATTCTTCTGGTACTATAATTACAGTATCTTCTTTTTTAACTTTGTCTATATCTTCTTCTGAATAATGGTCATAGTGATCGTGTGTTATAAATATTAAATCTGCATCATTATAGTTTTTTTCGATTTTATATGGATCTATATAAATTATTTTTTTTTTATCTATTCTAATGCTACTATGGCATAATAATTCTATATTATCTAACATAATTAGTAGCCTCCTTATTTTTTCTTTCTCATAGGCATTATAGCATAAAAATTAAAAAAAAACACAAAAAGAGCCAAAACAATTTATATTTTTTTATAAATCATTTTGGCTCTTATTTTAATATATTTAATTTCTATTTAGAATCCTGTTCTTGGAAGTTTCTTTATTTCTAACTTTTTGCTATAAGATATTGTAGGCCATTCTGCTTTATCCTCAAGTTCATGTTCTTTATAGTTTCCTGTAAGTGATGTATAATTTACCCACTTATCCTCTGCTTTTACTGTTGGCAATACTTTTGCAAATATGAATGGTTTTTCTACTGCTTCAAATCCTGGCATTACTGTTCCAAATTCGACTTTGTAATCTGTAATATATTCATCTTCTGCTAAATCTAACTTTGTAAAATCAATATAGTTATTCTTCTGTGTATTATATGTTCCAAATTCAATATATTCTTCTGATTTATTTGTTCTATATTTTACTACATAATTCAAATTCTCATTGTATGTTCCAGTAAATAACTTTGTAATTCTTACATATTCATAAGGCAAATTATCTGTCCATGTAAAGTTGTCTAATGCAACATTTGATGTATTTTTTAATGAATTGAATCCATATTTAATTTCATCATTTGGTTGTGCTTGTACTATTCCATTTTTATCAATATCTAGTCCTATATCTACACTTGTATTTTCAATAGTAATTGGAATAGTTTTTAAGTTTTCTCTTATTTCTATTTCATACTTTTCTGTATTTAATAAATAATAATCAGATCCACTATTTTTTTCAACTATATAATAATTTCCATATTCTAATATTTTACTTGTTCCTATACCTTGTTTTATTGTAATTGTATCTACAATTTCATCTTTTTCATTATATATCTCAAATACTGCATTTTCTAATTTTGTACCTTTTGTTTCTCCAGTTAATTTATTGTCATCTGCAGAAATTTTTGTTATTTCGACTTTACCTTTAATTTTTTCATTCTCAAATTGGATATCTGTTATTTGATCTTGTATCAATGTTACAGTTTGTTTTTCTTCATTTAATACATAATTCTGTAGAGTTTTGCTCTCTTGAATTGTATAATTTTGGTCTATTGGTAATCTTTTGCTTACTGCTTCACCATTTTCATCAGTTTTTAATGTATCAACTACATTTCCTTTTTCATCATAAACCTTAAATTCTACATTTTCAAGTTTCACTTCATTATTATCTAAATCTATTTTTACAACTCTAATTTGTCCTTTTTTCTTTTCATTGGTAAATACTATATCTTTTATTTGATTTTCTTCTAATTTTATTGTTTGTTTTTCTTTATTTAATTTATATGCTTCTAATGTTTCAGTTTCTTGTAAAGTTAGCTTTTCAAAATCTCTTATTGGATATCTTGATGTTACTGCCTCGCCTTCATCATTTGTTATAATTGTTTCTAATATATTATTCTTTTCATCTAATACATTAAATTTTACACCTTTTAATCTTACTTCATTGTTGTCTAAATCTACTTTTATTACTCTAATTTGTCCTTTTTTTAGTTCATTCTCTATTGTAGATTCATTTGTTTTTTCCCATTCTACTTTAACATTAATATCTCCAGCTAGATTGTACCATTTATTAGTATTTTTCTCAATCCACTTGTAATCACCAGTTCTAAGATTTTTTACTAAAATTTCGCCATTAACATCAGTTTTATATGTACCTATAACTTTCTTAAATTCTTCAGAATATAAGTCAAATTCTACATTTCCTAAAGTGATTTTATTATTGTCTTTATCAACTTTATATACTTTTAAATTGCCTTCTTTGTGTTTATTTGTAAGTGTTACTTCTGTTACTTTATTATAAACTGCTTTTATATTTATACTTTCTTGTGATATTACATAGTCATCATTACTTTTTACTTCTTTTAATATATAATCATTTTGATATAATTCGTAAAAAGTTAAATTACCTGTGCTATCTGTTGTTGCTCTACCAATAACCTTTCCATCAGCTCTTGTTAATTCATATGTTGTATCCTTTATTGGTTGCTTTGTTTCTTCATCAATTTTCTTTATTCTTATGCTAGCAGTATTAGCTTTTAAACTAATATTTTTTATTGTACTTGTAAGTGATACTGGATCTCCTGTTACTGCATAATCTTGCAAAGATGAATTATAGCTTGTTGAATAAAACATTGCAAATGATTTTGAATTCACATCTGCTCTTAATTTTCCATTTATATCTTGTGTTTCTACTATATTTTTTGGAATTCTTACTTGAAATGTTTCTCCATTGTTAAAAATAGTTTGATTTCCGCCAGAAGTATTTGTTATCTTTGTTCCTTCTGGAAATTTTGTCATAGATACTTCATAATTTAAAATATCTACATTTGAACTTATTGTATAATTTTGGACATAGTAATCCCCACTTAATACCATGTTACCAGAATTGTTAATACTTGCAACTGGTGTTCTATATGTATTTTGTCCATGTTCTCCTTGATTTACTAATCTATGTATTAAATCTACAATAGATTGACCTGTACTATCTGTTGCATAAAAATCATCTACATTACTTTGACCTAATACACAATAAATTGCCATTTTTGTTGCTTGGTAAGCATACCTCCAATCACTAACTCCTAAACTTTCTGGGGAATTATAAGGATAACCAGCAACAACTACTCTCCATATTTTACTATATGTTGCTTGATCTCCTAAAATTTCTGCAAGTGTTACACTATATTCTCTTGTGTCGTCTACCCCTGGTCTTGTTTTATTTAAACAATATGCTGGATAGAATTTTCCATTTTCATTATATCCTGCTAAATGAGTTAATACATATCCACCACTTTTCAATGCATGACTCTTTAAATGTAACGGTACTTCTCCTATGCTTGTTAGTGCAATAGAATCTCCAACATTATGAACTGCTAAGCTCGTACTTAATGGTAAAATATTTGTCATTACTATTATTGTTAATAAAAATGTTGCAATAATTTTACTTTTTGACTTTGTCATTTTTTTAACCTCCTTCAAATAGAAAATAAGTATAAAAAAAGAAACTAGCTTTAAGGGGGAAAATTTGCTAGTTCCTTTTTCATACTTATATTTTTTCATGTTAAAATTTTATCATCTTAATATATATACGTCAATGAATGTTTTTTGAAACAATTTTGAAAACTTATTGTACTTTTATATATGAACGATATTGAAATATACTTTCATTTCCTTCTTCTGTTATATGGTATTCTGCCTCAGCATAATAATAAATTGTAAAATCTTCACTATTATATACTTTATTTTCGACATTTACTTTATTAGCTGTAAAAGCCTGTGCATTACTAGGTTTTGTATTGTTAGGTACTACCTTAACATTTGTGTAGCCCATTTCATTTATACAAGTATCTATTAGTCCTCTTAATTTAATCATTTCACTATCACTTTTCTTATATGCTTTGTATCCACTACCTAATGTTTCATATCTATCATATTTTGACAAATCAATTTTAACTGTTTCTTTTTTAGGTTCTTCAACCTTTGTTTCTTCTTTTTTATTTTGATTGTTACTATTATCATTTATAGTGGTTGTTGTTTGTGGTTGTTTTACAGTGCTTTGAGTAACTTCACCACTATTTGTCTTTTGTGTTTCTGTTTTATTATTATCTTTTGTATTCTGAGTGGTTTTATCTTGCGTATTCTTAATATTTTCTTCTTTTGTTTCTTGATTATTTTCATCTTTTGTATTTTCTTTGTTTTCTTCAGTATTTTCTGCTCTTTCTTCATTTGTAATATTCTCTTTAGTTATTTCATCTTTTGTTTCTTGTGGTTCTTCTTTTGTAATAGTATCATTTAATGTTGATACTTTTGATGTCTGTTTGTCATGTTGAACTTTATAAAAAACAAATATACTTACTACGCTTATTACAATTATGGTTATTATAGATATTATTAAGACTTTCTTTTTCATAAGATCATCTCCTTCTATCCACATTATACCGTGTAATCAGCTAAACGTCCACCTTTTTTTAAGATTTTCTTTTATGTAAGCTATTTATTATAAAGTTTCTTCTTCCTCTTGTTCTTCTACCTTTTCTTCTTTGGTTTTAGACTTTACGGATTTTTTAGTTTTTTTTTGATTATCTTCTTTTGCATTTTCTCGTTCTTCTAATTTTTCATAATAAGATTCTAAAACAACTTCTGATATTTGTTCCCTTACTTCTTTTGTAGTAGGATAACAAGCATCTTTATACCTTTTTTCTTGTGTTTCTTTATCATAATATGATCTTTGTGGTAATTGAACATATAACTTATCTTCTTTGCTTCTTTTTACTGTTACACCTTCAATATTAAAAACTTCGTCAATGCAAATGGTTGCAATTCCTTTTGTAATGTTTTGATTGTCATTTGTTAAATTCATATGTCTTACACTTATATCCATTTTAGGTGGTCCTCCTTTCTGCTAAATTAAATCTATATAAATTTTTACATAGCTTCCTCATTTTCTTCTTGGCTACTTTCTTCAAAAGTATAACAGAAACCAGCTGCTAAACACATAAAATAGTCTTTTATATTACTATTTGAATCTGTTATCTTTTCAAGCATTTTCTTTATTTCTTTTTGTTCACTTTCACTTGTCATTTTTATTATTTCTATAATATTTTTAATTGAAAATGTACGTTTTTCTCCATTCACTTCAATATCAAATGTTTCAAGTTTATCTATGTTATGTTTTTTTAAATATTTTTCTATCCAGATACAAAAATCATTTCTATTCATATTCTTCTTCCTCTTCTAACTCTATATTTTTTTCTTTTGTTTCTTCATATTTTACAATTTTAAACCTTTCTCCCATTCTGTCTTGCCTTATATATGCTAGTTTATAATCAATTAAACATTCTTGGTTTGGTTCTTCATAAGTTCTATATCTATAACCTCTTGTTGTTTCTCCTACAAATTCGATTATTCTTCCAAAATCATCTTGCAAATAATATTTATCTTTTATTTCTTCTTGTATTGAATTTTTGAATATTTCAAACTCCTTTTGATATAGTTTTCTATTTATTTCTCTTTCAATTTCATCTACTAATTCCCTATTATTTTTTTCAAATTCGCATGTCTCTTTCCAATTTTCTGTATCTACATATTTAGCTAATTCTTTATTATATAGTTCATGTCTTGCATCATATTTATTTCCATATTCACTAATATCATTTTCTCTGTAATTATTTCTAATTTTTAATAAGGCATATTCAAATGGTATTGTTGTTTTGTTATATTGCGAAATTTGTATATTTCCATCTAACATACTTATCATTAAATACATTAATTTATCATCTAAACTACATTTTTGTTTAGATGCATATTCGCATCTTTCATAATAAAGTGGTCTTACATTATTGCTTGCAACTGTTAAAAATATTTGATTAGTTTTTGGTTTTATTGATATTGTTTTACATTTGCTATAACTCATATATTATTCTCCTATTCCAATAACACATAATCTTTTTGACTTTTGATTTGCTATACAGGTAATCAGTGTTATTTGATTATTTTCCGTTGCTTCTAGTACACTTAAATCTGTTTCTTCTATTTCTTTTATTTCATTTACTATATATGTTTTTGTTTCATATTTAGTTGTATATTCAATTTTCATTCCGTTTTTTATATCTTTTAAATTTTCAAAAAAAGCTGCTTTGCTCCCCCTATTATGAGAACACAAACAAACATTACCTTCTAAATAACTACTATTTTGAAAATGTCCTACATACTTGCTAATTGTTTTGTTATCTGTACCATCTGCTATTGGAGCTTTTATTATATTTAATTCTTCTATTGTTATATATCCAATAATGTTTTTATCATCTTCATTATCAATAGCCAGTATATCAGCAGTTTGTTCCTCTATTGTTTTATTCTCATTATTATTTTTATTATCCGTATTTTTAAAATCCGGTCTAAATACTAATGCCAACATTAATAAAAAGATTATTACTATAATACCTATACTATATTTTAAAATTTTCTTTAACATCTAAAACCTCCATAAAAAATAAGCGACGACTAGATTTTTAAAAACTAATCTTCGCTTATTCATAATATTTGATATTAAGATATTATCACTTAGTTTTTTATAAGTCAATGAACATATTTTGAAGAAATTTTGAAACTCTATAATTTAACTTCATAGTAATTGTTCCATAGTATAATGTCTTTTTTCTTATTACCAAGAACTATGCTTATTGTTCTTCCTTTTAGTTTTTCAAATATGATTGAATTCACTTTTATTGCATATATATTTTCATTACTTCTGTTTTTGCAATTTGTAATATCTATTGAAACATTTTTATCACTTAACTTTGTTGCTTTTATTAATTTAAATCCTTTGTTTGTTTTACTATAAATATATGTATTTTTTTGATTTATTAAAATTACTAATACAACAATTAATCCAATTCCAGATATTATAATAACTGGCACAATATTATTATCTTTTGTTTCTTCTTTAATTTCTTCTTTTTCTACATATTCATATGTTACTTTATAGTTATAAATTGGATCAATCCTTTCTACTTTTCCTGAATATTTCACTGTAACTTTATAAGTATCTGGATAAGCAATTTTTTGTACTGTTTGATATATTTTGTTTCCTTTATATGTTTTAGGTACTAACTCTCCATCTATACTTTCTGTTTTATCCGCTTCCCATTTTACATTTATCAAATAATATGTTGTATTATTTAGTTTGATTTCTTTTTCAATATTATTTAAATCATTATCTGTATAATTATTAAAAGTTAATACTTTTTCATCTATCTTTTCATAATATCCATTTTTAATTGTTTCTATTTTTATATCTGATATATTTAGAACCCCCTTAAGCTCTCCATCGTTAAATTCTTGTATTTTTCCAAATTCTTTATAGATATTTTCATTATTTTTATTATTAATGGTTTTAGTTTTATAAATTTCCTTCGTATCATAATTCTTTTCTGATATTTCTTTATTTATGCTCTTTATTTTTAATGTATCAGTTTCTGTATTATTAATATTATTTATGAATTCACTTTCTTTGCTTTGTGTTATTTCATATTTTTCTACTTGTTCCTCTGTATTTGCATAAGTCTTTAAGTTACAACTTATCATAATTAACATTATTGGTATAATTAAATATTTTATTTTTTTCATATTTATTGAACCTCCTCATCTTCCTCTTCTGGTACTTCTTCTAAGTTTAAATATCTTTGTACTATTTTAGGTATATTCTTATTACTGAATCCTTTATTTAGATAATCATTAAAACTATTGAAATCTCCTATATCATATCTTAAAGCATTTGTTGTTCCTACTTGTCCTTTTCCATCATCAAAAATAAACATATACTTAGTCTTTTCATATCCCCCATTAAGTCCAAGCCTTTCACGTTCTTTCTCTAATTTAGCTAATGCCAAATCACAATCTGTTTTAAATTCTTCTATACTCATAACTTGATTATCTCTAAACATAGTAGATTCAGACCAAAATACTAATACTTTTATTCCTGATTTTACTTTTTCTATTTCTGGAATATTTTTTATAAGCTCTAATTTTGAATTTAATTCATAAAAATTATCAAATTCATCTTGATTTATGTCATAATCTATTGAATTTCCATATTTGTCTATAATTTCTTTTGGTAGTTCTTTTAATGCTTCTTTATACTTAGTTTGTATAGCAAATCTTTGCCCTTCTATAAATGATTTATTTAATTTATCAAATAATTCCTTATTACTTTCTTGTGTTAATCCAATTGTATTTATTAATTTTTTAAAATCCGAATTTACTATTGCTAAACTAAAAGAATGATTTTCAATTTGTTTTTTTCCACAATCAAAAGCATCTTTTCTTAAATTTTCTTCAATCGCACTCTTCATATTCATTCTCCTCATCATTTGTTTTTTCTTCCATTTCTTGTCTTACCTTATCTTCTATATCACTATCATCTAACATTAATATTTTAGGATTATTAAACAATTCATTTCTAGTCATATGTTCTTTATTATCTAAGATGTCTTTATTTGTTACTAATGTTCCTGCAAAATCTACCCATACACCTTTTTCTATTGTTTTTTGATTGTCATTTTCTCTATATTCATAGTAAAATAGATCTTGATTTTTTTGATTCTTTGCTATTCTTTCTGGTATTTCAGTATATTTTACAACTTCTTTTTGCTCTCTACTCATTGTTTGGACTGTTCTTGTATTTTCTATATAATCCTTAATTTCATTTTGATTTTTTGTATATATATGTATTTCTTCTTTTGAGTCAAACAATATAATTGTTTCTCTATTGTTTGTTGTTAAGTATTCTATATTTTTTAATTTCAACTGACTAAAAATTCTTTTATATGTTTCATTAATGTATTTATCCTCATTATTTTTATTCATAAATTCTATGTCTGATTTACTCTTGTTACTTCTAACTACCTTTTGTAATTTATAGTCATTAATTTGCTCAATAATATTATTACTTTTTTCTTCAACTTCTGTAATATTATTAGACTTAACTATATTCAACAATTCTTGCACTTTTCTATCTGGTTCATAATCAAGTGAAAAATCTGTCCTTGATATTGCATTTTGCTTATCTTTGTAATTATCTTTAAAGTTTTTATTATCATACTTCATTATGAAATCAACTATTATTTTTGTAAGTTTTTCTTTTTCTTTTTGCATTTTTATTTCATTAGGAATTTCAGTATATGGTACATAGTCATCTTCATAAAATTCTGGTCTAAATTCTTCATAATCAACTTTCAATGGTTCTTTTGTTATTTCTATATTTTGAACATCATCAATATATTTTCCTACCATATTACAATTATTTCCCCAATAATCTCCTCCACCCATTCCATTTCCTAATGCTAATAATAAAGATATTGGAGAAATCTTGACTTGAACATAATTATTTTTCTCTTTATATAACCATGCCAAAGGACAATGTTCTAAATTGATAAATTCTTTTTTATTGTGATTATAAATATATTTATATTCTTCATCTTCTAATCTCTCTAAATTAATTTTTTTAAAATTCTTATCTGCAAAATTATATAAAGTTTCATTATACTTACCAGCTTTTTTATCATAAATTCCTAATTCTTTTTCTATTCTCTTTAATATTTCATAGTCATAATCTTTTTTAGTTATTCCATTTTCTTCATCAATTCTATCTTTACTTAAAGCATAATCACCTACTACAAATACTCTATCATTTTTCCATTCATTAGCTAATTTCTTAATTAGATTTAAAATTAATGAATTTCTGTTATAAGACCATTCCATTAATTTTACTCCACTTTCTGCTTCCATATATTCTTTTTTATCTATATTAACAACAACATAATATTGTCCCATTTGTACTCCTCCTAGATTTCTTCCGTTTCTTCTAATTCTTCATTTTTTTCTTTTCCGTTCTATCATCAGATTTTTACTATTAATTTTTAACTCACTCTTTCCATACCTTAAACTTTCTAATTCATCTACTTTGTATTGATGAGTTCTAAAATTCTCTCCTTCTATTATTGTTTGAGAATAATTTTGTGCTATATAAATATCTCCAGTAGAAGAAATATCAAAAATATTTCTTATTATTGCATCTGTTTTAAAAATAGTTCCGTTTTTTAATTTAACAGTTATACTTTTCTTATCTTGTAAAAATTCATTTATTTTTGCAAATTCACTATAAAATGTAGAACCTATGCCACATTTGTATTTTTCATATGATAAAATATGCCTTATTTCATTTTCATTATAAAAAGCTAATATAATTTCTCTATCTGTATTTAAAAGCTTATCATTAATAAGATCGTATTTTATATTAGTTTCCATTACAGAAATAAGCCCTTTATTTATTTCTGTAATTCCTAAATTTAAATATCTTGTTCTATATTCATCATCTCTTAAATTTTTTCCAAATTGATATGCTTCATTAATTATTTGGTATTCTTTACAAACTGTTACTTCTCCTGTACTTTGATCTACATTCTCTTTTATGTCATAGTCTAAGGCAAAATCTTCTTTATCCATACTTTGTTCAAATATTTTACTTATTTCTTTGTCTATTATTGTTTTGACTTTTCCTTTTATCCTTTTTTCTAAATCTATAATTTCATAATTAGATTGCATTATTTCTTTGACTAAATCACTTGGATACTCTGTTTCAATTTCATTACTTTTTAAGCAAAAAATTTTATCTTCAATTCCTTTAATAAGAAGCCATTTAGTTTCCATTTCACTTTTATACTTAACATTAAAATTTGCATCTTTTCCTATTAAGATAACCTTATCTAAATCAATTTTTATATTAAAATTCATTCTTCTTCCTCTTCTTCGTATGCTTTTTCTTCATATTCTTTTTTTATATTACCTTTTCCATCTGAATAAAATTTTCCTCTAAACTCTTCACATTCGCCTATAAATTCCCATTCAATTTTTTGGTTTAAATGTTTAGAAAATAGTTTTTCAATAACTTTTATTGGTTCTGACCATGCTGTTAAAAAAGTTAATTCACCATCTTCTGGTGTTCCTTGTCCTTCTACTGCGTCCCATTTAGTTCCCCAATTTTTACAAGACCAATCATACCATGATACACAACCATATTTTGATACATTGTCTAAACATAGATTTCCAAATTGTTCTAATGTTTTTATTCCTAACTTTCTTTCTGTTTCAGCTGGTATATATCTTTGAGCTGATTTTTCTATTTCTTTAATGTTCTCTATTGTAAATTTACGTTTGTACTTATCCCACAAATTCCCATAATACTCATCTTTTGTACTTTCCAACATCATTTTTAGTTTTAGAAATTCATCTGGTTCTTTTTTATTCATTGCATAAGCTATCGCACTATCTATTGTTGTTGATTCTGTTATGTTTAATGCTTTTGGCATTGGAATTAATTTTTCAAAAGTTATTTTTCCATTATCAAATAAATCATCTAATACTTCTTTAGGTGCTCTTACTACATTCGTACAATAATTTGGCATTTTAATCCTTCCTTTCTTGAGCATGAAAAAAAGCCAGTTTCTATAACTGACTTTTGCTCACAATTATTTATATTAAAATCTTACATTGTTATTTTATATATGTCAATGAATGTTTTTTGAAAAATTTTTGAAAATTACATTTCCTCTGTTTCTTCTATTTCTTTTCTTATCTTTTCTAATTCTTTAAAAGGTTTTAAACATTTTTCTTCTCTTACTGATATTATTCCTGCTCCATTTTTTAATATTTCATCAACTATTAAATTTAATTTTTCCATTCCATCTTCGTATGTGACTTTATAGAATCTATCAATATGGCTTACAATTACCCAATTTGCACCTTTTTCTTTAATATCTCTTAATAAATCATCTAAACCTTCTCTTTCTTTTAATACACTTCCTATATCTTTATAAACAGATATATCAGCTGTTTTGAATTCTTTATTTACGAACTCTCTCAACTCTTTTTCTTGTTTTTCTAAATTTTCTTTATTTCCAATACTATCTCTTATGTATAAAAATATTTTCATTTCCATATAATCATCTCCATAACTAATTTAACACATTTTTTTTATAATATCAATAATAATATCTCTAGTTTGACTATTTAATAATACTGTTGCTCCTATTGTTAATAGTATAAACAAAATTATACATAATATTAATTTTAAAATTTTTCCTATAATTTCAAATATTGTAATTAAAAATGACCTTTTTTTTACTATTATTATATTCTCGTTTTCTATTGTTTGATTTTTCTTTTTTTCCATAGCTATATCAAAAAGTGATTTTTTCTTCATTTCTTACCTCTTTTTCTTAAAAAATTGAATTTCTTTTTCTTCTCTGTTATATCAGTGTTTATTAAATATGGCTTTAATATTGTTTCAAAGAAATATCTGTTTCCCACTTCAAATGGATCAGTAATATACTCTGAAAAGGTTGCTCTATCTTTCCAATAATCACCCAGACTAATTCTAAAATTTTCTTTTTCACTTTCCTTTGCAAAATTGAATAATAGATATGTATTTATATCTTCTCCAACTATTTGAAAACAATTTATTAAGTTCGGAATTTCCCATGCTTTATTGCCTGTTACTATTATTTTTAAATCTTTAGTTAAAAAAGACATCTTTTCTTCTTCTGTTATTTCATTTAATGCTCCATAGTCATAAATATAGAAATTATAATTATTAGATAGAATATCTGACATATTTTTAGGTTTTAAAAATAAGTCTAGTCCTTTATAATTTATTTTGTTTAAATTCTCTGAATAAATTGCTTCTTTGCTTTCTGTTAACAAATTCATAATAGAATTATGATTATTATTTTCAATATAACAAGCTCTTATATTAGTTAATTCACTCAAATATTTTACTAAATTTATTGCTACTGTTGTTGCTCCTATATGTCTTTCTGTTCCAACTATTCCAATACTTACAGTTTGTTTTACTTTTATAAAGTTTTCTTTTACTAGCTTAGTATTTTGGTTTACTGCTATTATTTGACTATCTACTTTATACTTTATTGAATTTCCAAATGTCATTCCTTCTTCACTTAATACTTTTTCCAATTCTTCTTTGAATTTTAAATCATCTGTTGCTGTTATAATATTATAAATTCCTAAATTAAAAATTTTGCCTAATAGTATATTTCCGTACTTATATCCTTCAGCCATTATTATAACTCTTAGGTTATACATTTTTCTTATTAATGTTATTTTTGAAATGATTTCATCATCTTCTGTTAAATTCTCTATTGCTTTTAAATCTATAATTAAGTAATCAACACTATTTAGATTTCTTAATTCTGTTTGCATGAATTTTTCTAAATTATACTCATTTATAAATCTTGTTACTAATGTTATATTTTGATTACTGCAATATTCTTCAATTAATGGTTGTATATTTTTTGATATATAAATATACTTTTTATATTTTCTTTTCTCTTCCATAATCAAATACCTCTAAATTATTCTTTTATTATTACGGTTTCACCATTATTGGTTGTTACTGTTTTTTCATTTGTTCCTTCTGTTTCATCTTGTATGTATTCTTCTTCATTTTCTTCTGGTTCTTGTAACAATCCTTTTAAATTTTCTAGCATCTTTTCTTCTTCTGTCTTTTCCTGCACAATACTATTACCACTATTTGATTCATTATTGTTTACTATATTAGTGCTAATGTTTTTACCTTTTCCTGTATTCAAAATAATTGCAAGAACTATTACTAATATTAAAACTATACTTAATATAATTACTTGTTTTTTTAATTCATCTTTATTATTCATTTCGATATAACCTCCTAGTTTCCAAATAAATATGTATAAGGATCTACTGCATTCATACTACTATTTTGTCCAATTCTAACTTCAAAATGTAAATGTGCTCCTGTACTATTACCTGTACTTCCCATTATTCCCAGAACTTGACCTGCAACAATTTCTGTTCCTTCTGCTACCATTATAGAACCTTCTTTCATATGTCCATATAACGTATAAAATGTTTTATTATCTGCAGATGTATGTTGTATTACCACATAATTTCCATACCCAGTATTTCCTGCTTTTGCAACTACTACTTTTCCTGATAATACTGAACAAATTTTAGGATTACTTATTGATATTACAACTAAATCTATACCAGTATGAGCTCTTGTTTGTGTTACTCCATTTACCGTTATAGTTCTACATTTACTAAATTTTGATGTAACAACATCTTTATTAACATTCCATGTTTCAAAAGGCATTGGAAATGTTGCACCAACATATTTTTTTAATTTATCCGATGTTATTACTTCATTTACTATAATTCCAGTCCCATTTGAGCTACTACCACCATTTTTTTGATTTGATTGTTTTTCATCTGAAAACATACTTGTAATTGCAACTACTGGCACAATTATAATTAAAAATATACCAACTATTACTCCAATAATTATCATTTTTATTTTAAAAGAGAAAAGGGAAAAGGCTGTCTTTCCCATCTCTAAAACTTCATTCTTATCTTCTGCCATTTATTTTCCACCGCCAATCAAATATGGTTTCTCCCATTCCTCAGCTTTTACATTTATTAAACTATGTCCAGGTCCAACAAACATAAGTCCACGTCCTCTATCTTTTTGAGAAAGAATTGTTTTTTCTTCTGTGTTTAAATTGTATATTCTTACGATTTCTTCTAAATCTTGTCCATCTGTTCCAAAAAAGAATTTATATGTTGAATTATCTAGTATTGCTTGTCCATACTGCTTAATTTCATCTGCCAAAAAATCAAGAATATTTTGCGAAATTGTAATCAATCCACATTCGTATTTTCTGCATCTTTTACTGAAATTTCTCATAAATTCAATTGCTTGTGGTACTTTTTTATCTATTAGTAAATATGCTTCATCACATACTACATAACATTTTTCTTCTCTATTTCTAAAAGCCATATCTTCACAATATCTAAGCATATTTAGATATTGGCAACTTTTTATATTTGCTGATGCACCTTGTAAAGAGTAAATATCCAGACATAAAAAATCGTTATCTTCTTCTACTGTTGTATATCCATTAAATATTTCTGCATTGTGTCCTATTGCTAAACTTCTTACAATAGATTTAATTATTTCAATTTCATCTCTATGTTTTATATTCTTATCATTTACTTTTGCTTCTAGTATTTCGTATAAGTCCTTCATAATTGGGAATTTATCTTTTGGTATATTATCTATATTAGTATCATAATCTATATTAAATTTTTTATATAATTCTTCTAATATTTCCATCAATAAACTCATTTGAAAACTTGTTATTTCTGGAAAATATAAAGAAAAAAATGCAGTTAAAAAATCCATATGTAATGCTAGTGCTGATTTTGTACTGTTATATTCATCATCCTCATCTTCAATATTTTTAGGTAATTTATTTACTTGCAAAGGATTAATTCTTCCAACATTTTTGCCTTTTCCTCCACTACAATCAATCCATTTTCCACCAATCTCTTTACACATTGCTTTATATTCTGATTCGGGATCTAAAATGTAAAATTTACAGCCATTCATCCACTCATTAAGCATAATTTTTTTAGCTAGATATGACTTTCCGCTTCCACTTGCTCCACTTATTGTTATATTTGAATTTGGTCTATCTGGTGATTTAATAAACGTATCTAAAATAATAGCTCTGCCATCTTCATCTGTTCCAATATAGTAACCTTTTTCATCTATTAGTCCACTACCAGAAAAAGGCAGACCTTTGAACAATGCTGCTAATGACATTTGTTTATTTGATATATCTGTTATTTTTTCATAACTAACATCATATGGACTTGCTTGTTTTAATGCTAATTCTTGTTGAAATGCTGGCAATCTTGCCTTTAATCCCATACCTGCAATTTTATTCTTTACAATTCTCATATTTTCTGTAAAATTGTTTTCCGTATTTCCATTTGTTTTTGTTAAAAAAGATAAATTAATATATGGTATGTTATCTATTGTAATTTCTCTAATCATTGTTTCGGCACTAGCAATTTTATATTCTGCTTGTGTTCTTAAAAATTCATTTTGTGTAGTATTGTATGTATTTTTATCAGTTGTAATTCCCTTAGAAACTCCTTCAACGAATCCTTGTACATCTTCTATTGGTGTTACTACTAAACTAACAATTGTATTTGGAATATCTTTTAAACTTAATAACCATCCTGTATTTACTCTTGATGGGTATCCTGAAATATATTGAATTTTTGATAAAAATTCGCCCATTTGTACTCTACTAGATTTAATGTCTATTCCTTGTGGTGCAATTAGTGCTAAAAGTTCTTGATTAATTGGCATTGTTTCAATTTCTTTTGTTTTCATTTTCTAATACTCTCCTTATTCATAATGTCCCCCTTATTTAAGTCTTTTGGCATATTAGACTTTTTCATTTGTATTTTTCAATCTACTATAAATGGCATTTGCATATATTCTTGATTTTCAATATAAGCTACATCTGGATTTGTGTAACTATTAACTAATTGAATAATTAGTCTTTCTTCTAGTATTTCTGTTCTGTATCCACTATTAGTAAATTTCATTTTTAAATCATTTAGTCTTTTTATTAATTCTTGCTCTACATATTCTGTATTTTCTCCCCATATCATTAAGTAAATTTCACTTTCTAGTGCTTTGCCTCTTACTGATAAATTGCCAAAACTTCTACTTCTTTTTCCTTGTAATGTAAATTTCAAAGCATTTTTTTCTTTATCCATTAACTCTGCTTGATAGTCTTGATTCTTTTGTAAGTTAACTGGTCTATTAGTAAAATATAATTTAAAAGGTTTTAATTCACTTGCAAAATTTCTTGTAAGAATTTGAGCATGATTTAGCTGTTCTTCCTTGCTCATCAATTTGCAATTTTTAGGATATATTTTTAAATATGCTAGAACTTTATTGTCTAATGTATATAAAAAATTTCCTTGTATATCCTTTATGTTTAAAAATCTATTAGCTGATATTTTAGGCTTTTTCTTAAAAATTTTATCTATTAACTTATCTAACATGCTCATTTATATCATTCTCCTTTAACACATATTCATAAAACTTTTGTCCTTTTAAATATTTGTATATATTAACAATTAAATCTGCTATACAACTATTATTTTTGTCTTTCATAACCGCTATAAATGTAAAAGATGTTGTTATTCCAACAAGTATCACACAAATCAAGTAATTTAATGTTATGAAATATATAGGTATTGCAACTAATATACTAATTGCTCCTGCTATTGATGTTATTATAATTTCTTTTATTCCTATACCATTAATTAATTCTGTTCGTGTTTTTACATTAGCTGGAATTTGTACTTGATATTTTTCTTCTTCCATTTTTCTTTTTCTCCTAACTAATCCATTCAAATTGTTTGTATTTTTCTGTTAGCCAATTTCCCATTAAATCTTTAAAATCATTATCATCTTTTATAGTTCCTTTAACATTTGCTGACATTAAAAAACCTTTTGATTCTCCCTTTAACTTTGTATTTTCCCAAGATAGATAATATATGTCATCTGCCATTGCTCCTCTAGTAATTCCGTTGGCAATCATCGTATAGTTTATATACTGAACACCATATTTTATATGAATCCCAAAATCCACCAATATTAATTAGCTTCTCTCCTGTATTTACATAGTAATTTCCATCTACTCTTATTACACTTCTGCCTTCTACATCCTCATATTTGTCAGTTAATGCTCCATCTGTTAATGAAACTTGAATACTAGAGAAATCTCCTATAGCATCACTACTTTGAACATAAGGGAAATAATTTAATACTGTATTTTTTACTGTACTAATACAAATAATTAAAATAAGAGCTATTAATCCATTTTTTATTCTAACTTGATATTTTTTATATTCTGTTTCATCACTTGTCATTATTTTAAATACTGCAACTGTTATCATAGCTACACATGCTATTCCTGCAAGTATTCCTAAAAAATTAGTAATATAGTAAATTGTTTCCATCTTGTACCTCTTACTTTCCTTTACTTACTCCACTTCTAAACATTGTTACAACTCTACTTACTGTATTTACCTTTCCGCTTGTGCTTCCTCCACCAGCACTAATCATAAATTCTTGTAGCATTGCTGGTGTTCTTAATGCTATACTTGATGCTGAAAAAGCAAGTATAAAGTGTCCTCCATTTAAAAGTAAAATCGAAAATTGAACTAATAATAATTGAATTATTATTGTAAAAGCATTATTTATAAACTTTTGTATATAACCTTTAAATGCTCCTTGATTTGCATTTAGTAATCCTATACAAGCAAATGGTATACCGTAATCTTAAAATTAACATTTCAAATCCTCTTGTCAAAAATTGAAAATATAATAAAGTTAATTGAATCGCTATTATTAAATATAGAAATGCACCAAAAACATTTAATCCTAAATTCTTATATACTGGTACAACTGGCTCCATACTGCCTGTCATCCCCATCAACAAATTGTTATATATGTCGTAAAAAATATTTACAAATTGTGTATATATAAAACCGAAAGCATATCATTACAATCATTGCTTTAATAAAACCTATTAGCACATTTAAAGGATTTTCATCTGGATCACCGATTAGACCAAGTCATATATGTTTCTATCATTTTCTTTACAAAAAACATTATCAAAACTGCAATTGCTACAATATAAATTGCATTGTATAATCCAGAAATACTAAAATTTGTTGCAATATTTCTAAATGATATTTCTATCGCAAAGGCTAAATAAAACATTGATGTATATACACCAGAGAGCCAATTTAAAATTGCTTGTGATATCCAACCTAATAAATATATAATTATTGTTGCTATTAAAGCTGCCACTTTTTTTCTCCTTCTACTTCATAGAAAATTTATCTCCGTATTTCTGGTTCTTCTTCATCTTCTGTTTCTTCTGTTATAGTTGTTTCATTTGTAATTTCTTGTGTTTCTGACAAAATTTGATTTTCTATGTAGTTATCTAAATTTTTTTCATATTCTATTCTGCACTTTTTTATTTCTTCATTTAATTTTTTTACTAAATTGTTATCATTTTTTAACTTTTCAATTTCTTCAGATGTTTTTACCAATCTTTCAATTTTGTCTATGTCATAAGCCTTATAAAATTTTCTTCTTAATATTTCATATTCTTTTGCCAAATCTTTATTATTCGGATTTGCAACTGTTTCGATATTTTTGTTGTATAAGTCTTTTACCATTTTGTTCTCTTGCCATTTATCCCATAAATAAGTTAAGGCTATCCCTGGTACTCCTGTTACAATTCCAATAAGTACATATCTTTTTATAAAACCAAATATTTTCTTGCTCTGTGCTATGTCTGTTCCCAATTTATTTGAAAAACTTTCTTGAATTTTTTGTTCTTCTTCTTTTAATTTTTTTCTTTGTCTTTCTGCATTTAATCTTTTTTCTTCACTATCTGCCATTTGCTCATAATATTCTTTATCTTGTTCTTTTTTGTTATTTTCTTTTTGTATTTCATCTAGTCTATTTTTTAATTTATCTATATCCTTCATTTTTTCTATACCTCCATTAGAAATATCTTGAAACAAGATTTACAATTGTTACTGCAAGTAAACCAATTACAATACATACAAGTACCTTTATAATAGATTTTTTATATCTTTGTTGATCTTGCTCATCTCCTGTCATTATTTTAAACACATAAAATAATATGAAACATACACCACAAATAGGTAGTATCCATTGCATTGTACCTGTTATATCTCTTACAATATTTAATAATCCTTGTCCTAACTTGCTACTTTGAATACTTCCTCCTCCAGATACTTCTGATACAACATCTGCTGCTTGTACTTGATTAGTAAATAACATTATTGTCATGCCTATTGATGATATAAATTTATATAATTTGTTTTCTTTTAATTTTTTCATTTTTTGTCCTCCACTTTTATAATTTTCCTTCTAAATTTATAGATTTTTTTCTTCTTTCTTTTTCTTCTAATAACTTCTTTTGTTCTAATATTTTTTTGAATTGTTTTGTTTGTTCTGCTACATTCCATAATTTTAGTGGCTTTATTTTTCTGACTTTTCTATGATTTTCTCTATATTCTCTAACTTTTGTATTCCAATTTTTACTCCCTAAACCTAAAATTTCATTAAATGTCCATTTGCTCAAATCTGGAGAATATGTCATAGCTGGCGATAATCCACTACACATAACTAAAAGGTATGGTCTTTCTATTCTTAAAATTTCATCTGTAGTTAATAATGGTCTTTGCGTTAAATTCATTGAATTTGACTTATTAACTGCTCCACCTGAACTTGAATTACTTTCACTCCAACTAGATGTTGTATATGTTCCTAATTTTTTTGAGATTTTCTCTGCAGTTACCTCATTACTTGTTTTTAAGTAGTTCCATACATAACAGTTATCTAATATATTTTGAGCAGTATTATCTCCGATATTTTTCATTTAACTGACTAAAACTTTGCACAAATAAGTTAAATCTAATACCTCTACCACCACCAACTGTTAAAAATCCGTCCGAAAGTTTGGTATAGCACTAAAGTTCCCAAATTCATCAAGTATAAAGTTTGTTCTAATCTTTAATCTTCCACCTTTGCTGTCTGCAAGTTCTACCAATTTCGTATATACTTGATTTACAAATAAACTACAAAGAGAATAAAATGTTGTTTTTTCATCTGGTAAGATCATATAAAGAACCGACTTTTCCTCATTGAATTTATTTAAATCTATTTCTGATTCACTAATCATACTTGCCACATAACTATCCATAAAAATACTTAATGTTGCAAGTGCTGATGTAAAGAAACTTGCTCTTGTTTTACTAGGTGCTATTCTTGCTGCTGCAAAACTAGCCACTGCTGGATGGTCCTCTGGTAAAGTATCTAAATATGTATCCATAAGCATTGTTTTATCTTCCTGCTCAGCACACATTTTTGAAATAAAATGATATGTATTAGGTAAGTTTTGGTATTCTTTATTATTTGGATTTCCCATTACTACTGACATTATCCCTGCTTTTTCTACTGACTTTTCTCCATTTATCCATATAGCTTCTCTATTTCCAACTTCTCCAACTAAACTTTCTACTATATCTGAACAATAATTAACTGCTTTTGGAATATCTTTGTTTTTATATGCTTCGATTACTGGTTGTAAAAAATTATATCTTGAACTTTTAAGTGGTGTTTTAAAATCTAATGTATAAACTTTATATCCTAACCTTTCAAGTGTTTTAGATGTATATTGAAAAAGCTCTCCGCTTTGGATCTGAAATTATCATATTTTGTGGTTCTTTTGACATTCCGAATATTTATAATAGTTTCTAATACCAAATTTCTACTCTTACCAGATCTAGTGGCTCCGCACTGTTAGACTATGTAAATCATCTTTTATATAGTAGATATCTTCTACTCTTCTATAACTTAATAATGGTATTTTTAATTTTCCTTTTATTGTTTTTAAATATGGTTTTAGGATGTGTCTATCTTTTTTTCCAATGATTAATCCTCCACTATCAAATATAGGTTCAATTTTCTCAATTTTTTCTTCAAATTCTTTGTCTTTTTCAATATATTTTTTCTCTTTATTAGCAATTTCAATTAATTTCTTAACTTCTTTATTTTTAGAATCTAACCTATTTACTCCAAAGTGTTTTGGTAAATCTTTTTTAGATAACCACCATGCTGACCCTTGTTGTGTTTGTTTATCTCCGTACTGGTAACGGAATCTCAATATTATTTGTTACTTTATAATTTTTTGATTTGTAATCTTTTAAATCAAACACTTTAAAAACAGTAAGTAGTGTAAATAGCATAAAAGCAATTATCACTAAAACAAACATTTCAAATTGTTCTTTACTATTTGTTAAACTTGTAATTATACTATTAGGTGTTATATTTAAAATTTCTTCTGGAACTTTTGTAAATATCAAATGTAATATTGTAGAAATTATTGCTGATAAAAATACTGCAATTATAAAAGCAATTATTATTCCTATAATTTTTGTCTTTAGTTTGTTTCCTTTCATTAGTTTTGCCTCCTTATATGGCATAAAAAAAAGAAAGAAGATTATTTTCTTCTCCTTATTGGTAACTATATATTTTCATATTAAAATCATAACGTGTAAAAAATCATAAGTCAATGAACATATTTTGAATGAATTTTGAAATTATTACATTTCTTCATCTTCCGTTTCTTCTTCATATTTTTTTCTTGCATTAATTGATGCAATATTATCTTTTTCAAATTGCAATTCATTTTTATATTGTATTTCATCCCAATGTTTTAATATTGTTTCTCTTTCTTTATCTGATACTATTGCAAATTTTGTAATATAATCATCTGGTTCAGGTTCTCCTACATATTGATTATATTCAAATACATGATTTTTACTATTAGGAATCTTAGCTAAATGTATATATGTTCCGTTCTGCTCCTGATTGCCACATATAGTCTGGATATCCACAATGAGATATACTTCCTTCTTTGTATCTTATTTCTTTATAATATTTATATGGATATTTTTCTGTAAAACTTTCAATATTCATCAAATCATTCATAATATCTTCATAACTTCTATCACTTTCTAAATTGATATTATTTTTTTCAAAATTATTATAAAATTCGTTAATTGTATTTCTAATTTGCTCTTTGATATGATTCATTAATTCATCATGTTGTTTTTTATCAATTACAAATTCTTTCATTTTATCCGTAATTCTTGAATATTCTGTATTACTATGTTCTAGACAATCCATTAAATAATCGTCTTCTGTTTTTTTATCTATAATTTCTTGTCTTTCTATTTGTAATATTTTTTCACTCATCAATTCAAATCTTTCAAATTCTCCATAATATTCAAAATTATCTTTATTCATTTTAATAAACTCAAAATCTGGATCATTAAGCATAAAAGGGAAATTTTTATCTTTGATAAATACAAATGGTCTTTCTCTACCCTTAAAATATAATGCACATCTATCAATATCATTTAAAATTATTTCAAATTCTTCCTTCTTTTGCTCTTCGAAATTATATTTTTCTTGTTTTATAAATATTGCTTTTATTCTATCTATTATACTCATAACAAACCTCTTTCTCTTTTATTTTTACTACATTTCATGATACCAATCTATTCCAGCGCCTTTACTTTTTCTTATTAATTCTTTTATTTCTCTTTTCGATAAATCTCCAAATGTTTTAGTTACTCGTTTAAATTTTTGATGTTTTGACATATTCTCTTGTGCTAACAATTTATATGTATCCTGTATTAAATTTCTAACATTTATTTCTTGTAATTGCTTATCATATAACTCTTGTCTAGCTTCGTATTCGCCTTGAGTTTGTTCATACTCCTTATGTTTTTGATTCCAATAATCTCTTTTTGCTTTCCATTCATCACTTTTTCTTTTGTATTCCTCTGATTTTGTTTCCTTTATAACTTTTAATATTTGGTTTCCAACCTTTTTTATCATTTCGTATTTAGCATCATTTTTCACTTTTTCATAATCTTTATATGTATTTACTTTTTGCAATATTTTATCTATTTTTACACAAGTATCTACATATTTTGAAAATTCTTTTTTACAATCAGCATTTGAATTAACTAATGACATTGTAATTTCATTTAATATTCTTTTACTTTCTGGTTCTTGATATTTATATATAAACCCTTTTTCAAACGATTTTGTTACCTTTTCTAGTTTTGCAATTTTATTCAATATTTGTTCAATACTTTCTTCTTTAATACTACTTAATACTTGCGTTGTATTAAAAATTTCTGGCATAATTTCTTGCAATTCTGATTCTATATCTTCAAATTCTTCTTTCACTTTTTCTATATGGTTTTGTAGTTCTTCTTTTGTCTTTACTACTTTTAAATTACTAAATTTACTTAAAAATGTTACTGCTTCCAAATATGTATCATCTTTATATAAAATAGCTTGATTTCCGACATTTTTAAATTGATACTTTTCATTATCTATTTTCGTTATTTCTGTAAAATTTTCTGGATCCGATTTATTTACAATATATATTGTTTCATTTTTATTCATTTTTTCTAGTGCTTTATTTACAAAATTTTGTGTTTCTTCTGTTTCTACTGCATTTAATAATAAGTCTTCATTTTGATACATTTCCTTTAATTTATCTTTATATTTTCTAATTTCTTCTTGTGATAATTTTCCTAATTCTTCTTTTGCTATATCTTTAACATCATACATTGCTTTTAATTCTTCTTTATATACACCTTTTGCAATAGCTCTCTTTACTCCTGTAAAATTTATATATGGTTTTCTTTTTACTGATAAATCTTGATTTTTATTCCAAATAATTAAATGACAATGTGGATTATTCTCTTTATTATGAAATGCTGCCAACCATTCTATGTCATCTAATGGTATTTTAAATGATTTTGAAATCTCTGGCATTTTTTCTTCTAATAATTCTTTCCATACTTTTTTGCTTAAAAAATTATGTTCTTTCGCATCATCAGCTCTTAATGATATTGATGTTTTAAATATATCAATATTATTATTTGAAATTTTTTGCACATATTCTTTTATTGTATCAAGCTCTATTAATTCTACTTCTTCAGTATCTAATATTTTTCCAAATAACCCATGTACATCATATCCTGTATCTACACCACTTCTTGTTGCTGTATAATCTGTATGCAATTTATCTATATGGGCCTGTAATTTTTGTGGTCTGCCTTTTCCATTATATTTATTATATATTTCTTCTTTATTTAACCACTTAAAAACAATACCACCCTTGTATCTATCAATTTCCATTTGCCACTCCTAAATCAAATTATCAAAATTCAAATCTTCTGGAATCATTTGTCTTATATCTTCATCTAAGAAACGATTTTTTATAACTCCATATGCCAATTTATTTGCTAAATCAATTTTTTCTTTTAAAAATTCTTTACTATCTTCTGATTCACATATTTTTGATAAGACATACGCTTGTAAAAACAAGGATGCATATGATGACTTGCCTGTCTTTGCAATTAACATTAGCATCCTTTCAAATCTTTTTCCTAATTGTTTTTCTATTGCTTTTGCCATAATTTCTGTAATATCATCTGCATCCTCTTTAAGCATTTTCACTTTAAAAAATTCATTTAAAGCTATATTTACAATTTCGCTTTCACTCATATTATTTTTTGCCTTATATCTTAATACCTTTTCTTTTAGACTTTTTGGTATAACAGCAAATATTTTTTCACTTTTATTTTGTTTTTTTATCTCTTGTTTATTTTCCATAAGTTATCTACCTCTATTTTAATATTCTTCTTCATCTTCCTCAATTCCATCAATTTCATTTTGCCTCCATTGATTATTATTTACAATATCATCAAACCATCTTCCTCCAATTTTAAATCTTGGAATTGCAACTCTATTTACTTCTTTTATATCATCTAATTCTATACTAATAATATTTAAATCATTTGGATAAGCATTATCTTTGGTAAGTCCATATTCTTTGTTCATAACTGAACCTTTTATGATAAAAATTGTTAACGGATTAGAAAGACCTCCAAATTTATTAAACCAATCCATTAATAAGCTAATATTCTTTTCCGATGTGTCAAATCCCTCTATAGTAAATGCACTTCCATTATATAGTTTATCTAATTCTTCTTTTGTTGTAACTTCTATTTTATTTATTTCAATTTTATTTTCCATTTATATAATATTCTCCTTATATTTATTCTATTTATAAACGATACTAAAGGCAGGAAAGAGATACAGAGTGTATCTCCCAAATACATAGAAAAACAAGTTTTCTAGTTCTCTGTAAATTGCTAAAAAATACAGAGAAAGTACAGAAAATATACTAATGTTAGTATATTTTTTCTTCTCTTAATTTTTCAAATATATATTGTTTTATTTGTATTTCTGTTTTTCTATTTTCAAAATATTCTTCTATTTCATCTTTATAGAATGTTATTTTTATTGAATCTTGTTTAAATTCATCTTTTTTCAAAATTATATTTTTAATTTCTTCTTTACTTAAATACTTGAATTCAGTATCTTGTTTGCATTTTTCTGATTCTATCCTAATTCTTTTAGCTGTACTATCTGATATTTTAATATTTTCATTTAATAATTCAGCAATATTTTTTTGTTCTTCTTGTGGTAAGAAACTCAATTTTTCACCTGTATTTATTTTTATTTTATCTTGTTCCACTGCTTCTTGTAAATTAGGAATCAAATATGTTAATCTTAAATATCTTTGTATAGTTCCATTACTTGATTTTTCTTCTTTAATAATTGTTGCTCTTGCTAAACCTAAATTATCTTTTTTTATTTCTTCTAACATTGATGTTTTTATATTTCTTTTTTTATATGTATCATATTTTATTCTATAGGCTTTTGCTCGTTCTATAGGAGAAATATTCTCTCTCGTACATAAATTAGTATCAATTAAATATATTTTTGCTTCATCTTCTGTTAAATTTTCTTTTATTATACAAGGCAATTCTTTCAAGCCAATTTCCTTTGCACAATTTTTTCGATTATGTCCAGCAAGTATTTGATATTTTTCATTTCCAATAAGTCTCACAATTAAAGGTTGCATTATTCCATTAATTTTTATGCTTTCAATCATTTCTTTTTTCTTATCTTCATTATATAGTTTAAATGGTTGATTTGGATAATCTTCTAATTTATCTATTGCTATCATTACTACTTTTACATTATCTTCTGAATTATCATCTTCATTTTCTATTACTATATCTTGTTCATCAACTATATGCTCCAGTTCTTTTTCTTCTTTCTCATCATCATCTTCTATTCCTAATGTTTCTTTTATTTCTTCTTCTGTTACATATTCTTTATTTGCTAATCTTATAATTTCTTCTATTGTAAGCTTTTGGTCGTATCTCAATTTTGCTTTTTTTAATTCTTCTTTTTTATAATAATTAATTAACAATTGATTTGTTTCCATCTTTTGTACCTCCACATTTTATAATTCTTGTTTATGTTTACATCTTTTATAATTACATTTTTTCTCTGCTATATCTTTAGGTTCTAAATAGCACTTATGTAATTTACAGTATGCAACTGCATGACTTTTTCTTGAAAGTCGCCCATAAATACATAAGTGCTTTGTTATGTTTGGTCTTTTTCTTCTATTTTTTCTTCCCATAGCATTTTCCTCCATAAGTAATTCATTTATCTTTTGTTGTTTTTACTACATTTCTAGGCATTTTATTTTCTGTATTTTCTCTGTACTTTTTGCCTGTTTACAGAGAACTAGAAAACTTGTTTTTCTATGTATTTGGGAGATACACTCTGTATCTCTTTCCTGCCTTTAGCTTTTTCTTTATTTAGAACACATTTATATATTGAGTCCTTTTATTCCAAAAAAATAAGGAGCCAAATCTTTAATCAATTTGTCCTTATCTGTATAAAAAGTCCTATCAACTTCATAATAATTATAAATAAATTCTGATTGTTTCATTCCTTCTATATATAAGTGTTGTAATATATTTCTTTTTCTAATTTCTATTTTATCTTTTGTTTTTTCATGTAAATAATGTTCTATTACTTTATTTATAAAGTCTAATAACATTTTTGTTTTATATCTACTTTTTAATAAACTTTCCAAATATAATTCATCTTCAGAAAATAATCCTGTCATTATGCTTTCAAGCTCTTTATTATGATATTCTTTGCTTTCATTTATAATTTCTTCTTTATCTTTATCTGTTAAAATAACATGATCTGATAATTTTTTATAATTTTTAAGTATTTCTTCAGTTTTGAATAATGATGATTTATAATCTAATTCAAGTAATTCTTTTTTTGTTTCCTCCATTTTTTGAGAAAAAACAATACCTATTTCTTCTGTAACTTTTCTAACTAAATAATCTTTATAACTTTCTTTTTCTGGATTTTGCATAACGATCTCCTTTATAAACTCAATCTTTTTTTTGCTAGTTCAAATGTATCTTTATTAATTTCCATTCCTATAAAATTTCGATTAGTGTTTTTACAAGCAATCCCTGTTGTACCACTTCCCATACAATTGTCTAACACTATCTCATTCTCATTAGTATAAGTTTTTATAAGATATTCCAATAGTTTTATTGGTTTTTCTGTTGGATATATCATTTTGCTTGAATGTAACTTTTGAAATTTTAATATACTTGTGGGGTATTTTTCTGTACTTCCTTTTCTAATATCTGGTGTTTTATAAAATTTCCCATATACATTATTTTTCTTTATATTTTCAGATTTTATATTTCCTTTTCCATGTAGTGGTTTTCCTACTCCCATCTGTGGATTATATGTTGGTTGTTTTTTATAAAAAATTGCTATTTGCTCATGTTCTCTTAATGGTTGTCTATTTGCATTTAAAAATCCTGTAACTAATACTTTATCCCAAACAAGATCGTATCTAAATAACTTTTCATTACTATTAACTAACTTTATAAAGAATTTTGTTTGTGCAAATAAACATATTACTCCACTATCTTTTATTATTCTTTCATATTGTATCCACATTTGTTTCAAATCAATTTCTTTATCCCATTTGCAACGTGTAACCCCATATGGTAAATCACATAAAATCATATCTATACTTTTAGCTGGAATTTCTTTCATTAATTCTAAACAATCACCATTATATAAACTTAGCATTTATACAATCCTCAAATATTAATTTTTTAAATATTTCCATTAACACATTCACAACTATAGAGTTTCCAGCCTGTCTATATAGTTGTGTATCTGATGTTGGAATCGCTTTTGCTTTTTCAAAATCATCATCCGAAAATCCGCATTAATCTCCAACATTCTTTTGGTGTTAGTTTTCTAATTCTAAAACAATACTTTCCATCTTCTGTTATTAAAACTGCTGCACTTGAATTTATGTTTCCACAATTTCTAGTTTGTGTGGGTGCAATTTCTTTAATTTCAACATTATTGTATGGATTGAACATAGAAATATTCTTGCTTTCTGCAATATTAGATTTAAAATTTCCTGCTGTAACAGTTGGCATTATGCCTTCTATATCATATATTCTATCTTGTAAACTTGTCTTTCCTTCTTCATTATTTATACATATCGGTTTATCTGTCTTTTCTAATGTAGCCATATTAATATTACTTGCTAGAATCGTCTGTGATATTTGTTTTCCAACCCTACCTCTTTTTCTTATATTTTGTGGATATGAAACATTTATTGAATCTCCTTCATAGGCTTCTGTATAACCTTTTTTAGTTCCTTCATTTACCAAGATATGTGGTTGGACATGCCCTCCACTTGCACTTGTTATTGTAGGAGCTATTCCGATTTTGGTCATAAATACTTCCTGATTGATGTTTTTTATTTTCTTCATCAAATATTCCACAAATTCTATTTACATTTTCTTCTTTTATATACTGTTGATCTCTTGCTCCCATTTTAAAATAATTTGCAATTAAACATGCACTTATATTAGGATTTTCTTGTTTTCTTATTATTTTATTTGAATGTCTTACTAATCTTCCAATTGCCTTGTCTGATAGATAATACTTATCATCAACATTTTTTTCTAATAAATCCTTTAATCTTAATTTTAAAAACTGTTTATCTGGAAAATTAAAAGAGCATTTGTCAATATCTTTTCTAATCGATATTACAAACACTCTTTCACGATTTTGTGGAACTCCATAATCTTTACTATTTAGAACTCTCCAGTAATTGTTATAACCTGCATCTTCTATTTCTTTTAAAATACTTGCAAATTCTTTTCTAAATCTTTTACTTGTTAGATTTTTAACATTTTCTATAATACTAACTTTCGGTCTAACATCTTTTAAAATTCTATATCCTTCAAAGTATAGTCCACTTCTTGTTTTTCCTTTTTCAATTCCGTTTTAAATTTCCAGCTATACTAATATCTTGACAAGGAAAACCGCCATGTCATAAAATCTACTTCTTTAAGTTCTTCTGTCTTAATATTTTTTATATCACCTAAATTTAATTTTTCATCAACATTATGAATTGCACAATAACTTTTTATTGCAAACTTATCAATTTCACTAAATCCCACTAATTCATATGGTATATTTAAATTTCTCAATGCTTTTTCAAAAGCACCTATTCCTGTAAATAAACTTAATAATCTTATCATTTGTGTTTTCTCCTATCTTTCGTAATTTTTAATCTTCCATTTCTTCTTCATCTTCTAATTCGTTTTCTATATCTTCCCACATGCTTTCATCTGCTGTTTTTACTTTTCTATATTCTTCTTCATTATTTTGTAATTTTATTAATCTTTCTATCATTTCCTCTCTAGCTTCTGGAACGCATCTATTTAAAAATTCTCCACATGTACTTATTGTTATTTCATGATCTCTTTGTGGATCTATTACTTCTAAATCTGTAGAACCACTTTCTCGATTTATATAGACAATATAATCTGCAATATCTTGTTTCTTTATAATTACTTCTGTCATACCATCATCTACAAATACATACGGCTCTTTATTCCTAATAATCTCTCTAATTTCATTTTTGTTATAAAATTCTAATTTATCAACATCTATCATTTTTACCTCCATAAAATTTATACTTCATTTCCCCAGCAATCCCATCCTTCTGCAGTTTGCCTAGCAAATAATTCAATACGTGGTAAATTTCCTACAAGTTCTACTATTCTATCTCTTACTAATGCTGGTTTCTTACTATGTTCTTCAATATGTGTATCTACAACTTGTGATACCTTATTTGAAATTCTTTTTATATGACCTTTAGTTGCAATTAAACATATTTCTGCATTTGCTCTAGTCCAATGTCCTAATCCAAAAAACCAGGTATCACTTACTTTATTTCTTTTAACCCAAGTGAATCCACATGTTTTATATTTAAATCCCCATTCTTGTAAGGTTTTAATTCCTTCTAATAAGCATGGAAAAGTAACCCATAAAAAAAGAACACAATCTTTTTCAGATATTTTCTTGATTGTATCCTTCATCGCAACAATTTCTTCTATTTTCATAGTTTTATAATGTTTGTTTGCAGTTCCAGTTCCATCTCTCCATGTCCTATAATGCCAAGGTGGATCTGCATATATGATATTGTATTTTTTGTCAGTATTATATATATCAACTTTCATCATTTGTACCTCTCTATTTTTATTCTTTTGTAAATCTTTTATCTAAATCATAAACTGTTGTGTTTATTCTAAAAGGAAAAGGAGAATCTCTTTGCCATTGTAAGAGTTTCTCCCATAATTCAGGATATTCATTTTTTAAAATTTCTAATGTTTTAATATTTTGTTTTGGACAAAACCAACATCCTAATCTTTTATGATTTTTATATAACGGATTATCTAAATTTCGTTCTTTAAGAAATTCAAGGCAATCTTTTTCTGTCATATTCCATTTTTCTAGCATAGAGCACTCATTCTCTTTTAATCTTTTTAATCGTTTCGGTTCATCTGCTGCTATGCCTATATAGCTAATATAATTACCTTTTGTATTAAGATATTTTTTTAATATATTTACTTTTAACCTAGTATTGCACCAAGAACTTAATATTGCTGGAAATCCGTATATTTGTCCTTTTCTTTTACCTCTTGTCTTTTTTGTATAAAAATAATCTTCAAAACATTTTTCTTGTGTAATAACAGTAATCTTTTTATTGTATTTACCTTGAATGTAGTTATCTATCCTATTTATATATTCATACATCTCTGGTAATTCTGCTCCAATACTTTGTGTAGCCATTACTTTGCAAAATATAATTTCATCAACTTGCATATTTTCTTCTAACATTCTTATAAGCATAGCTGTACTATCCTTGCCTCCACTAAAATTTACAATATGTTTTATATCATTAACCATAATGTATTCTCCTTAGTATATTTTTTATTCTTTTTTTATAGTATTTCTTCTTCCTCATCTAAGTCTTGTTCATATTCTTTAATTCCTTTTGGATCATATTCTTTTAATTTTTCCATATTAAAAGCAACTCTGTCATATCTTCCTAAATTGTATTGGAAACTTCCATATACTTCTTTTATTATTCCTTCTTTTATTAGTTTTTTCTCAAGCCCACATGTTTTAGCTATTGAATCAATGAATCCTTCATCATAATCTAGTAACATTCCTGGTAGATTTATTGTTATATTGGAATATGGTTCTTCTTCCATATATGATAATATTGCTAAATTACCATTATTTCTATATTGCGATACTTGTATCAATAAATCCTTTCCTTTAAATTTTAATGTTTTTCTTTGCTTTTCATCCATTTTATCTTTTCCTCCAATTCTTCAATTTCTTTTTCTTGTTCTTCGGTTAAAATTCTTAAAAAGTCTAATTCATTCTTGTTTGTTAAAAATTCTACTATGAATTCTTGCATATCATGATATTTTTTTATTAGTATTTCTTCTTCTTGAATTGAAATAATGATAAATTCATCATCATCCCATAAAATCAAGCACTCTATTTTTTCTCCAAATGTTTCATTAATAAAATTAAATTGTACATATCTCATAATTACATTTCCTCTCCTTCTTCATCCTCCTCAGATGATGTATTTTCAATATTTTCATTTTTGGGCACAAAAAAAGAAGGACCTCTGCCCTTTAATAATTGTCCTTTTAAACTTTTATAATAATAATTAGGAAAACTTTGAATTTCTTTATCTGTATTTTTATATTCTTGTTCTCTTAATTTACATTCATCATATAAACTTATTATTTGTTCTCTATTCATTTTATATAATAAATTTCCTACATTTTCTTTCACTACCAATGCCAATGAATATGTTATTATTTTTATTTTTTCAATATTTTCTGGTTTCATATATTTTAATATATCTTCTGTAAATATCATTTCATACTTATCTAATATCCTAAATATATCTGTTTCTAGTCCTATGAACTCTTCTGGAATTTCATTTTCCTTATTTATAATATAATTAAATAAACTATCTAACATATTAATATTTATAATATTATCTTTGCTCTTTTTGCGTATAGGGTTTTGACTTTTTTGCATATAGGGGTATATGCAATTTTGCATATAGGGGTTATCATTTATATATATTCTTCTTTCTACAATTTCTTTTTTTTCATTTCTAATTATTTCTACTTTTATACTATTTAATTCTGCCAAGTGAGATATCCACCTTGATATTGTACTTTGACTTACTCCATACAGTTCTGCAAAATATCTATTACTCGCATAACAATATCCTTCTTTATTACTTAATGCTGTTATTTCACCATACATTAGTCTTTCAGCAAATTTTAAATTTTTATTATATCTTATATATGCTGGTATTATTGCATAATAGCTACTTTGTACATTGTTTTCCATAATAGTTACTCCTTATCTTCATATTTCTTTTATGTTTATATATTAATATACAAGAATATAAAATCACACCTATACCAATTTTTAATATACATATCAACATCTCATTTCACCTCCATTTTTTTAGGCTACTAAAAAAAGATAGCATTTAGCTATCTTTTATGTATTTTTTTATATAATTCAAACTCCATAAAACCTTAGAGTATCAAGTGTTTATCCCATTGTTCATATTAAGGAACTAGCACATGTGTTACTGCCCCTACAAATTTTCCATTTTGAATTATTGGAGCTCCACTCATTCCTTGTATAATTCCTCCTGTTTTTTCAATTAGCCTCTTATCTGTTACTTTTATAACCATACTTTTATTATCTTCGTTGTTATTTATAAACAACTTTTGTATTTCTATTTCATAACGCTCTATTTTTCCATCTTGTAATTCACATAGAATTTGTGCCTTGCCTGTTTTTATTTCGTTTCTTAACGCTACTTCCATTTCTTCTGCACTATTTACTTCTAATCTACTTTTATTTAAAACATTACCATATACACCATATTTTGTATTTTTATATATATTTCCAAAGCTCACTCCATTTTCTATTGTTCCTCTTATTTCTCCTGGAGCACCTTTTTCCCCTTTTACTATTGATAAAATATTTGTTGTTACCAACTCTCCATTTGCAATTTGAATTAAATCAGATGTATCAATATCTGTAATACCATGACCTAAGGCTGCAAACATTCCAGAACTAGGCTCATAAAATGTCATTGTTCCAACACCTGCTGCTGCATCTCTAACCCATAATCCCAATTTATACTGATCATCATCTGTTTTAGCTGGTTCTATACTTGTTGTAATAATATCTTCGTTTCTTTTATATTTTACAGCAATTTGCTTTCCATTACTTTTATTTACTGTCTCAATCAGTTCGTCTGTACTATCTACTTTTTCGTTGTTTATTTCTATTATTCTATCTCCCTCTTGTATTCCAGTATTTTCATAAGGTTTTTTACCATTAATTTCAGACATACCCACTACTAAAACACCATCTGTATATAACTTCATTCCAATTGCTTTTCCTACAGGTATAACCTTTGTATTTGGAATAACATTTACTGTCATATCTTTTACTTTAAATTTACCAAATAAATTTAGTTTAACATCTAATTTACCAATATTACTTACTTTATTTTTATTAATATTACTAGAAGCTTGAAGTATTCCTTCTGAATCAGCATCTTCACCTAAAGTTATACCATATGCTGTTTTTAAATTTAGCATTTCTCCTTGAATTAAAATCAAGTTGTTTGGTAATAGTGTAATATTACATGTATAAATAAATATAACAACTAAAAAAAGTATTATTAATATCTTTTTATATAACTTCATGGTTATCCCTCATTTCTTTCTAATTAGGATAACCATTAGTTTTATTTTTTAATCATTTTTATTTTTTGTTTTTAAAAGTTACTTTTATATAGATCATATCTTTCACGTGCAAGACCAGTTAAATATCTTTCGCGTAAAATATTCAACTTTTTCTTATTATTACCTGTATTATAACCTTCAACCTCTCCTTTTATTATATCATCTATATTATAGTCCCCTGAAGCATTTACAATACAATTATAGCAACCAGTAGTTGTTTTTCCTTTTCTTGCCTGTGGATAGAAGTATCTATAACTATCTTCAGACACTTTTAAAGTCTGCCTTGAAAAGCTTAAATTTGTATATACTCCAGTAATCTTGTTTGAATTATCTATTAATACTTTGCAACCTGGTTGATGATATTCATAATTTCCATCATCATTTTTAGTTACAACATATACAGACTGACTGTTAATTACTTCTTCATTTTTAGTGTTTGTAATAACTGAATAATCATTAAAATATTTTTGTCCAATTGGCATTCCCTGCATAAAAGAGATAATTGAAACATTATTTTCAATACTATACCAACTTACCTCATCTATTTTAGGCATTACAAACTCGTAATTGCTTCCGCTTTGTGAATTATAATTTGCAATGGCTGTAGTTAAGTTTGTTTCAATTGATTTTCTTATAACAGCTATTCTATGCTCATTGAATACAGAGCTTGAAACCATTGGATCATTATCAGCTTGTGTTGTATCAAAAATGCACTTAGTGCCCGTATTGGCTGAGAAATCTTTTTTCAACGAGTCTTCCATATTCTCTTGTGTTATGTCTTTTAGTCCACTATCATTTATCAACCATGTACTAAAATCATATGCACTTTTATAATATTCATATGCACTAGTACTCTGGAATTCAACCTTATTATCTTTTATATATTTTATAAAATTTTCTTTTTCACCCTGTAAATATGTTTTTTTCCCATTGTTATACCAAAAAAAGTTAAATGTATTTCCATCTTGATATACTTTTCTATTCTTGTACACTATATAGTTATAATTTACTGACGTTACATCACCATTATCATTTGCAATCAGTAAATGTTCTGTTAGTATTTCAGGTCCAATTACAACTCCATCATATGTTAATGTCTTTTTTTCCTCATCTATATTTGTAACTTTACGAGGATCAATTAAATACCCAGATTTAGTTTGATATTTACCATTAAATTTTCCATATACAGTAATTGCATTATCTAGTGTGTAGTTAACAATTATTTCTTCTCCATTAATATTATACTTACAAGAATAATATATATATGGATGCAATCCATCTTGATAGTTCTTTGCGTTGTCATCTATCTTAACTTTTGTATTATCACCATTAGGAGCAGTATAAACATTATTATATGAACTATATATATAATATCCATCATATAAATTAAATACTATCGCTGGAACAAATACAGATAACTCAGACTTTGAAGATACATATTGTGTCATAGATGTTGTTAGCGAGTTATAAAACGTGTTTATTGAAGCCTCTATGTCCCTTATTTTAGAATCACTAATATTAGAATATTTATTATTTATAGAGTTTATTTGAAATGCTTTTAAAGCAGCACTAGTTGCACTATTAAGTGCTTCTTTATATTCTGTTTGTAATTTAATTGTATCAATTTGTGTTTGTATATACTCTGACATAGCAAATGAAATTGGAACAATTATTATAATAAATATAATAGCTAAATGTTGTATTTTCATTTTTAAACCTTTCTTTAGTTATTTTAAATATATTTAATAATATTGATTTTAACAAAAGAGGATGAAGAAACCTCCACCCCCTGCATATTTCTATTATTTATTAATTATTTGTACTACCATTTACAGCAACAACTCCTGCTTGTTGTGCAGAAATTTGATATGATTCATTTCCTGAAACCATATAGAAAAAGTTTCTAAGCATTTGAGATATTGTTTTATTTGTATTCTTTACAGTAACAGAAACTATATCTCCTTCTTTTAATGTAATTCTTCCTTTAGAATTTAATTCTTCTTCTACTTGAGATGTATATTTGTTATAATATAAATTCTCACCTATTTTTGTTGTTTCAGCTTGTGTTGTTTTTACACCTGGGTTTTCATCTAGTTGTTGTACTAACATTTCAACTTCAAATGAATTACCTGTTGCAGTAAGTGTACTAATAAATTTATCATAATCATCTAGTGTCATCTTCCCTGTTGTTTTAATCTTATCAACATATTCCGTTGTAGCTGTTTGTACTGCTAATTGTGATATATCATCTGATCTTTCAGATAAAGACATTAGTGGAAATACGAACATTAATATTGCAGCTAAAAATATTGCTATTATTGTAATTAAACTATCTCCCATATTTCTATCCTCCTATATTTTTATTGAAGTGTATATATAATTACTCTTTTTTTCTTTGCCTTTATAGTACTGTTACTATTTCCCTCATCATTAGTTGCATTATATGTGTATTCTCCAAGGTCTTCTTTAAATGTTGCATTTTTATATTCATTCATGAATCCCTTATATGTATACTCTACTCCGTTTGAAAACTTAATTGTTCCACCTGATAAGAACATGTCTATATTTTGTTTGTATAGATCTGCACTAGCTGTCCAAGGTTCATGTCTGCTTGTTTCTTCATTTACATCAAATGAACAAATTCTTTTATCTTTACCTCCGGTAATATTTATTTATTTTTTCACTCCATGTATCTGGATCAGTTTTTGTTATATATAATTCTTCCTTTAAATTTCTAAATATTACAGTATAATTTTCTTTATAATATTTATATAATGTAGGTACAATTGATTCTAATCCTACTATTCTGTTTTCACTTCCTTCAGATACTTGTTCATAACTCATATATTGTGTTACATCAGAACTATGTAACACAATATCAGCAGTTTCTCTAGCTTGTGAAAACATATAAATGGCAAGAGACAATGCCATGACAAAAACCATAACAGCAAAAGCCATTTTTAAAGCATCAACAGCATTCTCCATACTATACTTACCTCATTTCTAAAGCTTTATGGTTGTTTAACAATTCCAACTTGTATAATATATCCTGTTTTTGAATCATATCCAAATGATATATCATATGTTGCAGAAGTCAAAATATCTTTTCTTATTGAATTAACAGCTGAAGCAGAAACTACATTCGTAGGTGGCGTAGTAGCTGTAGCTTCTTGCGTAACAACATCAATTTGTTTTGATTTATCACTTGTATTTGCTATATTATGATTTCTAATGGTATCACATAAAGCTCTAACGTTGGCACCTGTTTGTTTTCCTAAATAACTATCAAATTTTGAATTATATGCAGCAGCTTGCTCCGTTGTGAAATCTGTACCTTGGATTGTTGTTTGTGCTTTAGTATAGATAAACATTCCTATTCCTATAATTGATATTGCTAATAATATTGCTCCTGCAATAATTAACGCTTTTGACGCATTTTCCATAAAAAAATCCTCCTTAATTTTTACTTTTGTTTTTTATTAATTTTATATTATTTTTAATAATAAAATCTTAGTTATCTTCTGATATTTCCTCAAAGGTTAAACTTTTTACATTTTTAGTTTTTGTATGATACTCTATGTTAGTACACTTAAAATTTGCGGTACTATACATTTGCACAAATTCCTCTATTCCACCTTTTTCTATATCTTCCATTTTTATTGTTTTTGTTTCCTTTTTATAAACAAAATTTACATATATCTGTATTGAATTATTTTCATTATCAATATAATAATCACTTGAATCTTTTTCTATATTGTTCTTGTGATTAATATCTATTGTTTTATTTATAATGCTAATTAATTCAGTTCCAAGCATTTGTTTATTATAATAAGAATTGTATTCATCATTTATTTTTTGTGATGATTTAATGCTATTTCTGTAATTGTAAACTGCATATATTGAAATTAATGTAATTACAAACAAAATTAGCATTATTACAAAAAACTTTCTTTTCATCTTCTATCTCTTTCATTATAATATTTTTTACATCTTTATGCAAGTATTTTCTTTTATTTGGGTTTAATTTCCTTAAATTTCTACAAATTGCATATAACTCACTCTATTAGTATTTGTATTTATGTAACAAACTGTGCATCTATAATATTTAGAGTTTTTTCCATCTGACATTAAAGAATTTTCTTTTATTAAATTTACTAAGTCCTCGTTACTTTTTTTTTCTAAATTTCTATTATTTTTTATATCAATTCGAATATACCTCGTCTTATTATCTTCCTTTTCTAACCCATAATTTTTATTATTTTCTTTAGCAAGATTTGCAAGACTAACAATATCATGAATTGTACATTTAATAGGTTCTACTTTTCCCTCATCATTTGTTCTACTGCCATAAAATTTTAGAAATTGATTATTAAACTCCGATATTTGAGTATCTTCTATTCTTTTTGTATTATCAGCACTGTATTGTCCAAAAACATTAAACAGATATACTCCTATAGATATTATCATAACTCCAATTAAAACTTCTGCCGCCATAATTAGTGCTTTCGATGCATTTTCCATAAGTAGTCCCTCCTATCACTGTTCTACAAATTTCATGTATGTAACTCTACCGTTGTTTTGATCATATTTTATTTGTGTACATTTAAATCTTTTATTTTTAAATTCTGTATATGATGATGTTAGGTTTTTATAGTCTTCCAATTTTTTCATCAGCCCACTTGTTTCCGTATTTGTTGTTAATGCATTATAATATTCAGAATCACTTGTAGCATTAATCTTATCTAATAAATCAAAACTCTTTGCAATTTCCATGTTCGATAATTGTGAATAATATTTTATGGTTTTACCAGTTTTTTTGGGGTATTTTTCAGTTGCAAGTTCAGAAATTTTCCTCTCTATTGTCTTCCTATCAGCTGAAAACTGAGCAATTTCATTTTCTCCTGTGTTGAATTGACCTATCCCGGTAATTTCTTTATTAATCATTACTTTTATTTCTATTTTTGTATATCCTTTTTCACTTGCTTGTGTTTTGTTATAGTCTTCTTGTAAATTTGCAAGTGATAATAATTCACTGCCATAAATTACCCTGTTATAGTCTTCAAATTTCTTTGAATATTCTCCAAATTTGCCCTCTTCGTCTACATCTGTTTTTGTTTGTTGAACATCTGCAAATTGATTATACATAAATACTAATGCTCCAATTATTAAAAGAGAAATTAATAAAGATCCAGCCATAATTAATGCTTTTGATGCATTTTCCATATTAATATTTCCTTTCTAACCTTTATATTATTTCATTGCATTAAATGACGTTGTCATACTTGTTAATCCTATAAATACCAATGGTACTATTAAGAATCCAACAAAAAGTACTACCATAGGCGCAAAACCTATTCCTCTTCCTATCATTCCTTTTTTAGAAATTAATCTATCGTTAGATTCTTTTCTACGTGCTTGATAGTAATCTCTTTCAGTATCTAGTTCATCAAATGCATCTACAATAGGTATCTTTTCAACTGCTGCTTGTAGGCTTTCAACTATTTGTATAAATTGTTGATACGAAACATCTTCTTTTAATTGTTCTAATGCTTCCCAAGGTCCACTTTCATAGTTGTTTACACATTTGCTAATTGGTTCTTTAAAAATATTTGCATATCTTTCAAGCCATTCTAGTATAATTTCAACATTTACTCTCTCAATCTTCATAAGCATTAATATGATAGTATGGAATTGCATTACCTCGTCTTCCATCTCTAGCTGTCTCATCTTTGCTTGGAATATTAACATCCATATTGGTACGTTGTATGCTATAACTGCAAATACCATTGCTATTAATATTTCAAACCATTTCATTTTTTCACTATTAACAGTTGTAATTTTCTTCATTACTCTTTCAGCTGCAGTAGTAATTTCAGCATCTTTACTATCTATGTAATCTTTGTTTACTGTTCCATTTCTCATTGCTTTTTCAATATCTGCTTGAGTTAGTTTTGCACTGTCTTTAAATTTTCTAATATATTGGTTATCAGACTCTGTTAACTCCATTGCCTTTTTAGTATCTTTTTCAGACATTTGACCTATAATGTTATAGTCTGTAGTTGGATCTGTATAAACATTATTAACCGTAATTTTATGTAAGTATCCAATTACAAAAACAGATACTATAAATGTTGCAACACACAGTGCTAATCTATTTATATAAACCCATTCAATCTTATCTTTAGATGCCGCATCTTTTAAGTTGTTTTTTACTTTTCTGTATTCTTTTGTTCCTTTTTTAGGAATAAACAAGTCTACAAGTTTTTTTACAAATTTTATTTTATATAATTTCGCTTGCCATGGATTTTCAGTATTTTTTGTATTTATATTAGTAGATCCATTATCTTTAAGTTTTCTTATTAATATGTAACATACAAATGTTAATAATAGTATTAAAATTTGTACGATCATACCTGATCTTCCGTTATAAAATGATTGTGTAAAAGAGAATTGTGATATTGCCCAATTTTTGATTGGTTCTATTGCTAATATTGGTACAATTGAAATTAATGATAAACTTTGGAAAACATAGTCCAATTTATCTCTTTTTAAGATTTCCAATTGCATTTCTTGTGTAATATTGTTTAAGTTCTTTAAGTATAATGAGCCTCCACCATCTAGTGTTCTATCTCCAAACTCTTTTGTTAAATACGATATTCCAGCAAATTCTTTTAGATAACTATTTGGTGCAATATCATAGTATTTTTCAAGTTCTGATTCTGGATCATTAGATATCAAAACTTCATATATTTTTTCTGCTTGTCTTGACATTTCTGTTGTGTCATCATCTTGTGCTACTTGATAAATTGCTTCTTCAACCATGTTAAATTCATGGTATGCATGTCTTATTTCTGCAAAAAAATTTATTTGTTGCTTTAAAAGTTTATTATCAATCTTATCAACCATTCCACCAATAAATGTATCTATCATAAACACTTCAAATATTAGTAAGAATGATAAAATTAATGGACTATCTTTAGTTAGTAATATAATTATTAATGATAATGGTAATATTATTAAGATTGTATTTGTTAATATTTTTGATGCTTGTTTTCTTGTTAAATATTCATCATCTATATTTATAATTTCAAGTCTTCTTCTTATTTTTAATAAATATCTTTTTAAGAAAGGTATTTTTTGATATATCACATATAATTTTTGATATAATATTTCACTTGAAAACTTCTTTTCTTCTGTTCCTTCTCTTAGCTTTTGTATCTCTCTTACTCCAGAAGTATTCATCTTTTTTCTTAACATAAAATATGCAATTACAATAATCGCAAATAATATACCTATGCCCATTAAAAAGTATAATATAATATCACTTGACATAGTTTAGACTCACACCTCCTTGATTGATATTTTTAGCTAATTACCTCTTTTGGTTTTCTTCCTCTTTTTTTAGTTTTTTCTTCTGTATAATTTATGTCTTCATCTGTTTGTTTTGATTTTATTTTCCAAACTCTTTCTAAGAAATTATCGAATTCTTTTGCATCTGTATCATCCATATTTTCTCTCATTTCTTTAATATTCTTTTCCGAGATTGGATTTGTTAGTACATATGTACCATCTTGATATTCTAATATATTTACATATTTATATAATTCTCTATTTGTTGTTTTAGTGAAGTATATTGTAGCATTATCCATAAATTTATCAATTTTGCCTTCTAATGTCTTCTCTTTTCTGTGATCAAATGTATATTCATTTTTTTCTTCTACTGGAATACATTCTGTTACTCTTTCAATATATCTTCTTCCTCTAAAGTCTTTTACTAAATGTATATCAAAGTTTAATACTTGAACTACTTGCTCTTCTGCTGTTCTTTCATCATTAAATACTCCCGCTCTTAACATTGAGTTACGAAGTGCAGTTACTAAATCCGGGAAAGTTTTAGCATGGTGAGTAAATAATGTAAATTTAGATGCAACCTGTGCAGATTGAATCATCCATGAAGCTACGGGATCTGTTGCAACCTCTCCGGATTATATTAACAGAACCATCTGTTTTCTTCTGAACGTCCAAACACTCTTGTCCAGAAACAGTTTCTGTTTCTCTCATTGATAATATGTTTCTTGTTGGGTAAATTTTTCTTAAGTGAAGCTCGAATGCTGTTTCTGTAATACGAAGGTTCATTGTCTCGTATATATTTTCTATCATAGCCATAAGCATTGTTGTTTTTCCGGCATCCTTGTTCACCAGTAAGTGATATAATTCTTGCACCCTTTACTAAATATTTTAATAAATCTATTGCATCGTCTTTTCCAGGGAAACGAATTATTTGTTCTAGAGTTGCACGTTTAACGTCGAATTTTCTTACGAAGAATGCCCATGTTTCAGACATACTTGGTCTTACAACAACAACACGAGAACCGTCTTTCATTTCATTGATCTTGTATCCATTTGTATCAGATAATTGTCCTGGGTTATTGTATTTATAAATGTTTTGACATACTCTTTTTAGTTCAGCTTCTGTTCCAAAAGATAAAAAGGCTAAACGAATTGATTTACCCTGGAACATAACCCAAATACTATCACAGGCACGTGGAACTTTATGTTCTGCTATTTGACTTAAGTAATCTCCATCTGTCTGAGCCACTTGGCTTAAAAATGATTCTGGAAGTCCTGATACACCACCAGAAATACCATCTATATTCATATCTCTTAATTCGTCTATACTACTATAACCTTTATAGTGTTGATAAATTCTTTGTACAACAATATTAATTTTATCTTCTAGTGTTAAAACAAAATTCTCCTTTTCATATATGCTATTAATTTCTTCAGATGTAATTACATAGCAAGGTTTTGCCTCTCCAGAAACATATTTTAGTTGTGCTAAATCATATTTCTTAACAATTTCTGCAAATGCCTCATATCCAAATTCGTTTTTATACATATATAGAATAATGTCAAATTTATCTTGTGCAGTTAATAAAGATGGTATATCAAAAGGAATTGCTTTTGATACGTTCGTTTCATCAACTCCATATTCTTTATATAATAAATCATAAATTAATTCTTTAATATACTTTTTGTCGTTTACATCTCCATATGTACAGCCTTTTAAAGCTTTTTTCAATTCATATTTTTTATTTTTTCTTCTTTTTAATTCTTCCTCTGAAAGTCCAATATCATATAAATTGATTTTTGTAATTTCATCTAGTCTTTTCTTTATAAAAGCTTGCATTTTATCTATATTGTATGTTTTATCATCAACTTCAACTAATACTTCTGTTTTCTCATTTTTTCTCTTTTTTATAAAGTTAATTACTAAGAAGACGGCTATAATAATTATAAGTACAATTAAAAGTGCGTTTACCATTATTTTTCTCCTTTCTATAAGGATTTATATTTTCATTTGTAATTCTTGAATTTTGTAAATAATTTTGCTCACAAAGCTTTCTACTTCTTTAACAAATAAATAATTTCTATCTGTATTATCTATATTTCTCATTTTCAAAAAGAAATCTATAATTTTTCCTTCAGAGCATGATTCAAAGTATAATGTATTGTACGGAATAACTCCCACTGGTTCTCTTTCTTTTAAGTATCTTGTAATATTTTTTGTGTTATATTTAGAAAAGCTATCATATCTTCCAATTAATAGCATAATGTTTCTTCTTTTATAAAAATCATCGCTTTCTCTTATTTCCACAAAATCATCTATGTTCTTTAATCTTTGTGTTAAATTTACAACAACAATATCTGATACTTCTACAATTCTATTTGCATTTTGCTCCGACATTCTTTTTCCTAAATCTACTAAAACAATGTCATAATAATTGTTAGCTAATTGAATGATCTCTGGATAATTTGCTGCAATTCTTTCATATTCCTCATTACTTTTTGCTTTTGATCCTGGCATTACATCTAATCTGTCTCTTAATACTATTCTAGAATAATTTTTTATAATTCCTGGATTAGTTTTATTACTAGATATAACTCTAACCAATTCATCTATTCCTGATTGAACTCCAACAGTCGCAGGTTTCATAAACCCTGAAAACAATTTTGGTGCTTTTTCTTGTTCCCAAAAGCAATCTTCTAGAGTCTTGTCTTGAAAATCAGTAGATATTACTAATATCTTGTAATTGTGTTCTATTGCCATTTTTGTTGCTACAGCTGCTATAGATAATGTTTGTCCAGTTTCTTTTATTTCATTACTTTTAAAAGTTATGATTGCCATTCTATACTCCTCTTTCTAATTGTCTAAAAACTTTTTTTATCTTTGAATATTCTTCCTGTCCTAACAATTCCTCCGCAATATATATAATTCCTTCTTTGTATTGATCACTTAATCTTTTAAATTTTATTTTTGCTACCCTTTGATTCTCTGCAATAACACTTTGGTCTCCTACTTCGAATGGGAAATATATTTTTTCTTCATCCCATTCTATTTTGTATCCTAAAGATAAATAATTTAAATATTCTTCTTCTTCTCGTGATGCATCTCTTGAAAACATAATCTTGGTTAGTTTAATTATTTGATTAAGTCCACTTAATACTTCTAATCCTTTTTTTAGTGAATATGTATCAAAAGAAGTAACAAAATAGTTTTTCTCAGCATTTATTATGTTATAATTTTCTATTGAGCTATAATTGTCTACGTCTATTAAAGCAATATCATATTCTAGTTCTTTTCTTATAGGTATACCTAAGTATGCTTTTATTTCTTCTATATTGTTGAATCCAACTGCTACGTCTATTCCTTCAAACTCAGTAACATATGAGGTTGTAGGTCTTATTACAGGAACTACATATTTTGCTTTTTGATTTGTTGTAGCATCTATAACAATAGTTCTTTTTCCCATTGCCACTAGAATTTTAGCGATATATATAATTAAATCTGTTTTATCATAACATCCTATAAAACCTATCGTCCTCATTTGTTCCTCCATTTTTTTGCTATATGTTTATAGTTTTATTAGCCACCTAATGACTCTAAATATTTTTGTCTTTCTTCTTGTAAGCCAGATATTTCTGATTGTACGCTTGATTGTAATCTATCGTCTGCTCCTTCAGTACCTTTAGCACTATTTATTGGATTTCTAACTGTTGATTTATATGCTGAATCATTGTTTCTTTTAAACAATTCATTTTTTGCTTCTTGTACAGCGTTTGGATCTTTGTTTATTAAATCTAGAATTTCATTTGAAGGTAAATATGTAACTGTTGCTGCTTGTTGTATTCCGGCTTCTATATATTTTGTAGCATATAGTTTTGCTCCGTTCATTCTATAAGCTTCTACTATAGCACCACTCATGTTTAATATTTCAACTTCATTCATATTAATCCAAATGCAGTTATTTGATTCAACTCCATTTATTTGAGGTAATGTTACTTGTTTATGTGATACAACGATAAAATCTTGTCCATTTGGTAATCTTAATCTTATATCAACATATTCTCCACTTTCTAATTGTGATGGTAATACTATAATGTTATATTCTTGTTGTCTAACATCTGCTGCAAGTTGTTCATCTTCATATATTAAATCAGATGTTACAACTGTTCCTGGATGTAGATCTACTTTTGCCTTTAAACCACTAGGAAGAAGATTTCCTGTAGCATCTACAGTATCTTTTCCATCTTTATCTTTTGCTTTTGAGCTATATATGATTGATGATGTATAATCCATTCTCATTTCTATTCCCATTACATCTGAAGCTTTAATTTCATTACCAGACTTTACCTCTTGTTTAATAACATAAGCATATACTTTTTTTGCATCTGCCTCTTTCTTCTCTTTATTTAATTTAGATATTTGTACAAACAATAATGCAATAATAACACCCGCAATTAAAAGTGTAATTAACACTCCTAAAAGAAATGAATTGTTTGCCTTCCTTTGCATTGGATTAACAGCCATATCTATATTCCTCCTTATTTTTCTACAAAATACTACTATCGTATTAATTATATTATAATAAATGCAAAAAAACAACAATATCAAGTTGTTGTAACACAAACTTAATATTATTGTAATACAATTGTAATATTGATTTATAGGGTTATCTTCTATTGTAAAAGCAATTACAGCAATTTCTTCCAACCCTAGCACTATTGTTGCCATTGCTATTAACTATGTTATTTGAATTTGTTAATATAACAACAGGATCATTCCTTGTTGTGTCTGGATTAATTTGATTTATAATTCTACAAACTAGTCTAGTTAATACTGCCGTAACATATGCTAGTATTGTGTATATAATTGCAAATACTAAGAAGGATGTATCCAACACTGCAAATGTTATAATAAGTAATACTGCAAAAAATGTAGCTGCCACTAGTAAAGGACATTTTAATATTTTTTGTAGCACAATTGCTAAAAGAATGGTCGCAACAGGTAATGCAAAAGCTAATAATAAAACATTCATAAAATTTCTCCTTTTTGCGTCTAATTTTAGTATATTTTATGTAATTGTATTACCATTTGTGACAATTCTTATATTATTATTTTATATATTCCACTTTCACTAAATACAAACCATGTGGAGGTAACGTCTTACCTGCCTTTGTTCTATCTCCTTGTTTTATAATTTCTGGTATTGAATTAGGATCTATTTTATTTAAGCCTACATCTACTAAAGTTCCAGCAATAATTCTAACCATATTATATAAAAAGCCATTTCCCGTAAGCTCTATGATAATTCTGCCATCCTCTTCTTTTAGTTCTGCTTTATATATAGTTCTAACACTACTTTTACTACTTGTTCCTGATGATTTAAATGCTTTAAAATCATGTTCACCTTCAAAATATTTAATAGCTTTTTTCATTTTTTGAGCATCCAGTTTTACTGGCATATGATATTCTAAATTTCTATATACCGCACTGCCGTAAGGTGTATTATTTATAATATATCTATATGTTTTTTGTTTGCAACTATATCTGCTATGAAAATTTTCGTCAACTTCTTCGGCATTAATAATTCTAATTGAATTTTTTACCTGTGAGTTTATGGCTATAGCAAATTTTTCAATTGGCAACTTACTTTGAGTTTTAAAATTTGCAATTTGTCCTAAGCTATGCACTCCAGCATCTGTTCTTCCTGATGCAATTAAATCCACTTCTTCTCCTGTTATGCATTTAATTGCTCGTTCTATCTCTCCTTGAATATTTAGTTTATTTGGCTGTTTTTGCCATCCATTAAAATCTTTTCCATCATATTCTATTGTCAATTTAATATTTCTCATTACAAATTATTCCTTCTATTTTTTATAAATTATATCATCTATTATTCTTGATGTAAAATCTGAAATTTAAAAGTTAAGGAACACTAATATAGTGTCCCCTTTTTAGGTTGATTGCAATTTTACCAGAGATAGTCTCCGGTATTGTTTATGAAGACCTGATTTATATGTCCAACTCTTTTATCGAACATAATAGGTCTTAAGAATATGTTGCCTAAGGCTGTAACAGCATATAAATTCTTGTTATCGCCTCTTATCGCAACATTTCCCGTTGATATTATCTCCTTAGCGACAATATCTGTTTCGCAGTAAAGATCTCCATCAATAAAGATCTTACTTTCTCTTGCTTTGATGTTACCCATTACAAACAAACTTCCAGACAGCCGAATGTCTCTCTTTTCATTGTAATAAACATCTCCGTCAATTACCACATAACCTATGTAGTCTTCTGGTAAAATTGACATCAGTTCTTCCGCATCCACTTCTCCTTTAAAGCAAATGCACATGTTGTTTTTGGCCCTGTTGTCCATAAAAGAACCCTCCCTATAAAACTACAGTATTAGCTTCTTAGCTAAAACATAATAAACATTATACAACATTTGTATTGTTTTGTAAACATAATGTTTAAAATACAATACCTATATATCTAAATATTTAAATATCTATATACCTAAGCTTTTTAATATTAAGAATACAAAATAAAAATATAGAAATTACAGTTTCTTCAACTATAATTTCTATAGAATGTATTTTAATTTATAATCTAATTTTTTTCTTCTTTGCTTTCTGTGTTTTCTGTTTCTTCATTTTTTGGATTATTGTTTTTTTGTACTTTAACCCTCTTCTTGCCCCAAACTCTAATTTTATGATCTTTTTTATCTGTTCCAAATTTATCAGTAACAATATTCTTCATTAAAATCTTCTTTAACGTTTCTTCTTTTACATCGGCAATTAATGTTCCATCTCTTGCAACAGATATCTTTCCTGTTTCTTCTGAAATAACAACTGCAATAGCATCGGTTTCTCTTGAAATTCCAATTGCAGCTCTATGTCTTGTTCCAAGTCCTGTTGCCAATTCTTTATCATCTGCTAACGGTAAAATACATGCTGCCGCTTCAATTTTATTTTTACTAATTACTACGGCTCCATCGTGTAAAGGTGTTTTTGGAACAAATAGGTTGACCAATAACTGAGGTGATACATCTGCACCTATTCTAACACCAGTATCCACAATATCATTAATTTGAATATCTCGCTCAATAACAATCAATCCACCAGTTTTTTCATTAGACAATTCTTTAGCAGCAATAACAATTTTATAAATATCTTCTTTTGTTCTTGTTTCTAAATCTTTTTCTATTCCAACTCCAAAATATTTTGTTATTTTACTAGTTCCTAATTGTTCTAACATTCTACGTAGCTCTGGTTGAAAAATAACAATCATTGCAATAACACCATATGGCATAAAAGCAGTTAAAATATAGTTTAAAATTTTGAACTGTAGTATGTCACTCAATATGGTAATTAATATAATAAAAACAATTCCCTTTAGTAATTGCCATACTCTCGAATGTCTTGCTGAATTTATAAATTTATATAAAATATAAATTACAATTGTAAAATCCAATATCATAACAACTAATTTAAATGGATTACTCCATACATCCGTAAAATAATTCGTTAAATTTTGCCAAAAATTATTAAAATTAATTGAAAAATTCTCCATATATCTCCTTCTACTTCATTTATTACAACTTTGGTTTTATATTGCAGCTACCAAATAGTAAATTAATGTGCCAGCTACCGCTACCACCATTAATATTGCTAACACTAGAGCTATTATTCTAGTTGCTATTCTTCCTATATCATGTTGTTTCTTTGCCATTGTTTATTCCTCTCTTTCTTTTATCTTATCGTTTATTTATTTTTTATTTTAATTACAATATTAATATATCACATTTTAATTTTTATATCAATTCATTTAGTTATTTTTCCTATTAATTCCACTCCGTCAGTGTCTGTGATTTTTACTGTTTGTATTGTATTGTTATATTCTTCATGGCAATTATCTAATTTCATTTTTACAACAATATAATTTGTTGTATGTCCCTTTATATAGATTGTACCATTTTCAATATGTTCATCTTCAAAAAGTACTTTTACATCCTTGCCTACATATTCTTTGTTATATCTTATCTCATTTTCGTTTGATAAACTAATTAATTTTCTGCTTCTCTCTTCTTTTATCGTACCATCTATTTGATTAGGCATAACAGCTGCCTTCGTGCCTTTTCTTTGAGAATATTTAAATATATGCATCTTGTAAAAATCAACTTTCTTTAAAAATTCATACGTATTATTAAACTCTTCATCGGTTTCTCCAGGAAAGCCAACAATGATATCTGTTGTTAATGCAGCATTTGGATATGCCTCTCTTAATAGCCTTGTTACCTTTTCAAACTCTTGTGTTGTATATCTTCTATTCATTCTTTTTAAAGTTTCATCGCAACCACTTTGTAATGATAAATGAAAATGATCACATATTTTATTTAATTTAGATAATCTTTTAACAAACTCTTCAGTAATAAGTGTTGGTTCTATTGATCCCAATCTGATTCTTTCAATTCCATCAATTTGATTAATTTCCTCTAACAAATCAATTAATTTATATTCTTCTTTAAAATCTTTTCCATATGATGCAATATGTATTCCTGTTATTACTACTTCTTTTATTTTTTTATCTGCTATAGATTTTATTTCTTTTAGAACACTTTCCGGTTTTCTGCTTCTTACTCTACCTCTTGCATATGGTATAATGCAATATGAACAATATCTATCACAACCATCTTGTACTTTTATAACTGCTCTTGTTTTTTCTGTATAAGTAACACTTCCAAAATCAACAAATTCAGTTTGATGAATTACATCAGAAATAAATGCCTCAGTATCTCCTTCTTTCCACTCTTTTATATATTTAAAAATATCTTTTTTCTCATTAACTCCTAAGATCAAATCAATCTCTGGTATTTTTTCCAAATCTTGTTTTGCAACTTGAGCATAACAGCCAACAGCTATTAGAATAGAATTTGGATTCATATCTTTGACTTTTCTAAGCATCTGTCTTGATTTTTTATCTGCAATATTTGTTACAGTACATGTATTTACTATATATACATCTGCCATCTCATCAAATTCTACTATTTTATAGTTATTTTTCATAAATTCTTGCATCATAGCATTTGTTTCATATTGATTAACTTTACATCCGTAATGTGCAAAATGCTACTCTATTTTCGTTTTTTTCCACGTTTTCCAACTTTGTATTACTCCTATCATATTTTTTCTATAACAACTATTGACCATTATAGCATACTTTTTGATTTATAACAATTAAAAACTACACTTCCAATTATATAGAAGTGTAGTTTTTTTATCAATAATTATTTATTAATACATTCCATTCATATCGGCTGACTCTTCATGTGATGAACACTTACAAGCAGGTTCTTTTTTATCTGTTACTAAACTTTCAGTTGTTAAAATCATAGAAGCAATTGATTCTGCATTTTGAATTGCACTACGTGATACCTTTGTTGGATCTACAATTCCTGCTTTTTTCATATCAACATATTCTTCATTAGCTGCATCAAATCCAACCCCTAATGGACTTGCTTTAACTTTTTCAAGAATAACAGCTGGTTCTAATCCAGCATTAGTAGCAATTTGTCTTACTGGTTCTTCTAATGCTTTTAAAATAATTTTAGCACCTATTTTTTCATCTCCATGTAATTCATTAACTACTTTTTCTATTTCAGGTATAATATTTACATATGCAGTTCCACCACCTGCTACAATACCTTCTTCTACAGCTGCTTTTGTTGCAGATAAAGCATCTTCTATTCTTAGTTTTCTATCTTTCATTTCAACTTCTGTTGCAGCACCAACACCAATAACAGCAACTCCACCTGCAATTTTTGCTAATCTTTCTTGTAGTGTTTCTTTTTCAAATTCGCTATGTTCTTCTGATATTTGTGCTTTTAATTGATTTACTCTTTCTGAAATCTTTGTTTTATCTCCCATACCGTCAACAATAATTGTATTTTCTTTTTGCACTTTTATTTGTTTTGCTCTACCTAATTGTTCTATTTGTACATCTTTTAATTCCATTCCTAAATCTGATGAAATAACTTCACCACCTGTTAGAATTGCAATATCTTGTAACATATTTTTTCTCTTATCACCATATCCAGGTGCTTTTACAGCTACTACATTTAGTACTCCTCTTAGCTTATTTAAGATTAATGTTGATAAAGCTTCTCCATCTACATCATCACAAATCATTACTAGTTTACCAGATTGTTTCATTAATTCTTCTAGTAATGGTAATATCTCTTGAATATTGCTTACTTTTTTATCTGTAATTAATATGTATGGGTTATCTATAATTGCTTCCATTTTTTCTGTATCTGTTACCATGTATGGAGAAACATAACCTCTATCAAATTGCATACCTTCTACTACATTTAACTCTGTTTGAGAAGTTTTTGATTCTTCTATTGTAATAACTCCGTCTTTAGAAACCTTTTCCATTGCTTCTGAAATTAATTCTCCAACTTCGTTATTATTAGCCGAAATACTTGCAACTCTTGCAATATCTTCTTTTCCATTAACTGGTGAGCTAATATTTTTTAAAGCTTCTACTGCAGAGTTTACAGCTTTATCCATACCTCTTTTTATTGCCATAGGATCTCCACCTGCAGCAACCATCTTTACACCTTCTCTTACCATGCTTTGTGCAAGTACCATTGCTGTTGTTGTACCATCACCAGCAATATCATTTGTTTTAATAGAAACTTCTTTTACAATTTGAGCTCCCATATTTTCAAATGGATCATCTAATTCTATTTCTTTTGCAATTGTTACACCATCATTTGTGATAAGTGGTGCACCAAATTTTTTATCTAATACTACATTTCTTCCTTTTGGTCCCATTGTTACTCTTACTGTGTCTGCCAATTTATTGACACCATTTAATAAACTCTTTCTAGCATCTTCTCCAAATTTTATATCTTTTGCCATAATAAAAATTACCTCCTTAAATCAATAACATATCAATTGTTACACTTTATTTAAAGTCATATTACTCAACTATTGCAAGAATATCTCCTTGTTTTACAATAATTAAGTTTTCACCTTCATATTTAATTTCTGTTCCTGCATATTTATTTACAACAACTTTATCGCCTTTTTTTACAAGCATTTTCACTTCTTTTCCGTCAATAATCCCTCCTGGTCCAACTTCAAGAACTTCTGCTATTTGTGGCTTTTCTTGTGCATTTCCTGCTAGTATAATTCCACTTTTTGTTGTTTCTTCACTTTCTTTCATTTTAATAACGACTCTGTCTGCTAATGGTTTTAACATTTAACATTACCTCCTTAAATCATTTCATATAATATATATGCTAATTTTTATCAAAATATATTTTTATATAAATAATAAATATTAGCAATCTTTATTAATGACTGCTAATATTTATATACCCTTATTATAAAATTGTCAATAGATATGTATAATTTTCACATAATTTTCACATTAACTATTGTTATTATTATTGTTATTATTATTGTTATTATTACTTGAAGACGAAGATGAAGAATAATCACTACCTGGTATATAATGAGGAACTGCTCTTATTCCTGAAGCTGTAATTTCTACTCTATCATATAAATTAGCTCTTATAGTTAGTGGATATGTTTTTACAACTTTTCCCAAATTATCTACTAAAGACAATATTTCCTGATTTGCTAATATTGTGTTTCCAGGATTAGCCCCTAGAAAATCATATATTTCATTAAACAAACTCTCTGTTATATTTGAATAATATTTAGCTAAAGTATAGCATTTTTTCATTCTTATTAATTCATTATATGTTTTTGGTTTTTTGTTAATCATTGTTTTTCTTCCTCCTCTAAATTAATATAATAAAACTCTATGTTTTGAAATGGTAGGTTTATTGCTTGTATGTGATAATATGCATTATTCTTTTGTTTAATATAATGATAATCTCTAAGTTCTGATGTAGTAAAAAATAAATTATTTGGATTTTCCTCTGATATATCGTATTTATACAAGCTTATTATTTTGGTGATGTCTACCACGTAATATCCATTTTTATCAGACTTTTCTCTTTTTATTGTATTTGTATATATTTGATGTGTCATGACATGTTCTTGTTTAATTCTTCCTTCATCTCCATATTTCACTGTATCTCCGCTAAGTAGCATCATATAAAGTGAGTTATTTGCGGGATACAAGCAATCTTCTAAAACACCTTCTTTTATATATAATTTAACCTTACTTTCATCTGTTAAATATATAATTTCTCTTACATTCTTTAATATTTGAGATTCCAGTTTGTATTCTATATCATCAACCTTTAAAATAAATATATCATCTGAATAAATATTTTTAAGTTTTTCATCTTCTTGTATTATTTGTTTTAAAGTTGGCATATTACTATTTGAACTTGTATTTTTTTCCGGATAATAATTTAATGCAAGTTTTGGATGCATCTTGTTTAAATATACATATACTGATTCTTCATTATACTCGTCTTTTTTATATATGTCCTCATTATCTTTATATATCTCATGTTGTAATTTACAGGTGTATGACTTATTTATGTTATAGTTGTTTTTTACATATGGGCAACCTGTTTTACATAGATATAAATATTTGCATCTTGCGCACTCTTCATTAAATCCAACTCTATTATGATTTTCGAAAATCTTTCTTTTTGCATTATTCATAATTTCTTTTACGGAATCCTCGTATATATTTCCATAAAAATAATTTGGATTTTTCTGACCTCTTACACAAGAATATATATCCCCATTTCTTTCAAGTAAGAAAAACTTTTCTCCACAATTATCACAATTTGTGCAGTAACTTGGTGTAAATTCAGCAAACCAAGTTTCTCGTACTCCTCTATCTAATGATGTACCTAAAAATTCTTTTCTCATTCTTTTATATAACTCTACCTGTTCTTCCTCGTTCATTGCTGTTAATATATCATCTTTTTCACCTGTGTTAAAACCTATCATAAAATTAAAGTTGTTCATATCTAAACAAGTATTTTTATCTAAGTACTTTATATCTTCTATCATTTCATCTATCTTATTAAAATGCTCTTTAAAGATAGTTGCAGACACCTTTTTCTTATTTGGAATATTCTCTAAAAGCTTTACGTTATTTAATATTTTTTCTAAAGTTTTTTGATTTCCTTTACTTACTCTGTACTCATCATGAAGTGAAAATGGTAAATCTAAACTTCCACTTATTGAAACATTAAACTCCTTTATAGTATCTAAATGCTTGTCTATATTATATAAATTTGTTTTTATATGTGGCTCCCCAACTTTAAATCCGTTCTCTTCAATCAATTTTTTATTTTTATTATAATATTCAGTTATATATTTGATTATATTTCTAAAGTCTTCCTTTGATAAAGTTGTTACCTCTCCTCCATGAAGTGAAATATTGAATGGTATTACTTTTGCGTCATTAAACTTTTGAACAGCATAGCTCAATGTTTTTAAATACATATCATCTTGCTTTAAATCTACCGTGTTTTCTTTTAAATAACAATATTTACACTTCATATTACAATTCATTGTTGGTACATATAGTAGATGTATAAATTTATAATCATTTTCTTGCATGTTTTTCTCCTAATATTTTGTAATTATAGTTGGACTCTCTTTAAAAGCTTTTTCGTTTATATACGCTCCTTTTGGTACACTTATTATTCTTAGTGAAGTACATAATCTAAAAGCAGAACTTCCTATTTCTGTGACCGTTGAAGGAATAGTTACACTTGATAATTTTTTGCATCCATAAAAAGCGTGTCCCCCAATTCTTGTGACTCCTTTTGGAATATCAATTGATGTAAGTGATCTACAATTTTCAAATGTATTTCCCTTAATCTCTGTAATTTTAGATGGTAATACAATATCTTTTAATAGTGTACAATTTACAAATACTTCTCCATGTATTGATGTAATGTTATCATGCATGTTTACTGTTTGTAAAGCTGTACAATATTCAAATGTTTGACCATTAATTTCAGTTACATTTTCTGGTATAGTTATTTTTCTTAAAGAAGAGCAATAAGAAAATGTACTTGCACCAAGATATTCTAGACTATCAGGCAAACTAATTTCGTATAATGCTTCGCACTCTTTGAATGCTCCCCCTCTTATCTCTTTTAAACCTTCATTCAATTTTACAACTCTTAGAGACGTACATTTTTCAAATGCATTACCCCTTATAGCTGTTACATTTTTAGGTATTTCTATTCTTCTTATTTTAGCACAGTTATAAAATGCTTCTTTCTTTATTTCCTCTAAGCTATCTGGTAGATAAACTTTTTCTATGTTTGAATTCTTAAATGCTCCTTTTCCAATTGATACTACACTTTTTCCTCTATATGTACTTGGAACATTAACTTCTTTTTTTGATGTTACTCCACGTGAATATTTTATTAATGAATACCCGCTTCCTTCTTTTTTATAAAATGTTCGTGGATTTGCAAAAAATATGCAAGGAATTATTATAACTGCCATAGCAATTCCTATAAATTTTATTGGCATAGCTATGGTATTTTTACTTTCATTTTGCACCTCATAAATTATATTAGTTATATCAGTATCTGGATTTTCTACAGCCTTTTTATAAATTTGTTTTTTAGCTGTAAAGATATTCTTTATACATATTATATATGCAATTATAGCAACTGCTTCTATTCCAAGGCATACCTCTAATGGTTCATTTAAAAAGAACATTACTACACATATAAAACTAACTATTGCAAATATCAAAAGCCCAATATTTCTTTTAATTCTAATATCTTTATTATTCATTTTTTTGTAATTTACATTAGAATTTTTAATTTCTTCATCAATAAACGTTTTTAATAATTCTTTATCTGATAGTAAATATTTATTGTCTATTACAATGCTAGGTTCAACATTTGCAGATTCTTCTGCTGTTTTTTCTATTGGTGTTCCACAATACACACAAAATTTAGCATCTCCATCTGTATATTTGTCACATTTTTTACATCTATACCAATTTTTCATTTTTCTACTCCTTATTCCGTTATTATCATAAATAAATCATTTTCATAATATTTTAATGAATCTAAGTTAATATTTGCCAAATTATTTTTTTCGAAGTTCTTTATCCATTTATCTGATACTCCTAAAACATAAGCGTATGGTAAAATATCGTAAAAGTAATTTGGATTTTTTTCTACCATAGTATCTAATTCATCTTTTTGAGCAATGTTTAAATAATTTTTAAATCCTAAAACTTTAGCATGTATTAGTTCTCCATAGTCTGTCTTCTTTTCCATTATTATTGTAAAAAGTCCAGTTATAAATATTGCTATAAATGATATCAAATACAATATTTGATACTTTGGATTTAAATCGTTTACCCAAATAAAAGATATCATCCATACAAGGATAGAAATAATAAGTAATATATAAACCTTATCTGCTATTTTGCTTGATGCTTTATCATTTATTTTTTTATCTGTAACCTCTTGCAAACACTTTTGAATTTTTGAAAATACTTTAACAAAATCCGAATCTTGAGATATAATATTTTCATTTTTATTTTCAAATAATTCTGTATATACAATTTGCTCTGTAATTGATAAACCTTTCAAATTATCTTTTTTTATATTAATAATCTTATATTGTTTATTGCCTATATCTTCGATCTTTATATAACCTTTACTTGCTAGGCTAATAATTAAAGATACTGTTAATTTTTTTATAGATTTTTCTCCATATATGTATCCAATTTGTGCAGGATCTAAATCATCTGGTGCATAAAATTCTACAGTCTGAACTCGTTTTTTATTATCTTTTCCATATTTTTTCCACCAAAATGTGCTAACCACAGATATAATTATAATGCCTATACAAGCTATAAAACTGATTAGTCCATAATTATTCGTTCCACTTGTAAAATAACCGTCTTTCAGTTTCATGTTAATTGTAAATGCATCTTGCAATTCATAATTGCTTATGTTAATTTTTATTGTTTTATCTTCTACTGTATATGAAACAGCTTCACTTATATTTTCATCTTTTTTCATAAACTTAATTTGATTTTCGTCAAAATTAAATGGCATGTTTATTGTAACTGTTAAATTGTTAATTTTTGTATTTTTATAATTTTCAAATACATTAAATATAAACTCATCAAAGCCTTTATTTTTGTCTCTTCCCATATTATATCTATATTTTATTGTATATGTGTGTAGTCCTTCTTCTGTATTTGTTTTATTACTACCAATTCTCATTCCTATGCTATCTTTCGATTTATCCAATACAAACTTCTCTCCAATTGCTCTTAAATTTGTAATTTGAACTTTCTTTCTATCACTTTTCAAGTCTTCATTATAGTAGTTTTGCCATAAAGAAAACGATTTGTAAATTCCATTATAACCACTATTTGGTATATTTATTTTTATATTTTCTGTTACATCTACTTTATTATCCTTATCTACATCTAAAGTTACATCATAACTCTCTATTTCATAGTCTGATGATATATATGTATTATTTTCACTACTAAGTAATTCTTGAATATTTATCGATATTATTGGTATAGTAACTAATAACACTATCCAAATTACAAACACTATAATTGTTCTATTTTTGTTACTTTTTTTCATTTACATACCCCTAATTATTTATATATTTACATGATATCATAATGGTATTATATATATCAATAATTTTATATAAAAAGTAATATCTTGCATGTTTTATTTTATTATGATATATATTAATTATTATTATCTTTAAAGGAGGAAACTTATGTCTATTCATTGTAATGCAAAAAAAGAAGATATTGAAAAAACAGTTTTAATGCCCGGTGATCCACTTAGAGCTAAATATATTGCTGAAAATTTCTTGGAAAATGTAAAATTAGTAAACACCGTTAGAAATATGCTTGCTTACACAGGTACCTATAAAGGAAAAAAGGTTACAGTCTTTTCTTCTGGCATGGGTATGCCAAGTATGGGAATTTACTGTTATGAATTATTTAAATTTTATGATGTTGAAAAAATCATTCGTATTGGGTCTTGTGGAGCATATAACGAGGACTTAAATTTATTTGATACTATCTTGGTTGATAAATCTTATACCGAAGGTAACTTTGCATACGAGTGGAATGAAAATAACTGCCACATTGCAGAATCAAATAAAGAATTGAATGAAAAAATTGAAGTAGCAGCCAAAGAAAATAATATAAACTGTATAAAAGGAAATACACTATGTAATGATTGTTTTGACGGATATCTACCTGATATACCAGCTTTTATTAATCGTTTTCCAAAAGATTTAGATATTATAGCTTGTGAAATGGAAGCATTTGCATTATTCTATATTGCAAACCATCTTGGAAAACAGGCTTCATGCTTACTTACAGTTGTTGATTCTTACTATAAAAATCAAGAAAGTAGCTCTGAAGAAAGAGAAAAATCTTTAAATGATATGATCGTTTTAGCTTTAGAAAGTATTTAACTTTATATATTACTTTAAAGTCAAAAGGAAAAAGGTAACAATTTAAATTGTTACCTTTTATTTTTTTACACATATTTATTTTTTACAATAATCATACTAGTTTTAGTTATTTATTTTACTAAAGTAATTATTTTGTAATAGATAATACTTTGTATTTAATAACTCCTGCTGGTGCTTGTGCTTCTATTATTTGACCTTTTTTAGCACCCATCAAAGCAGTACCAATTGGTGATTCATTTGAAATTTTATTTTGTGATAAATCAACTTCAGTAGATCCAACTATTGTATAACATTCTTCCTCATTGAATTCCATATCAAGAACTTTTACAGTATTTCCAACTTGTACAGTTTTTGTATCTATTTCAGATTCATCTATAATCTTTGCATGTCTTAGTTTGTTTTCTAATTCTGCTATTTTTGCTTCGTTTGCTGCTTGTGCGTCTTTTGCTTCGTCATATTCTGAGTTTTCTGATAAATCTCCAAATCCTAAGGCAATTTTAATTCTATCTGCTATTTCAGCTCTTCTTTCAGTTGATAAAAACTCAAGTTCTTTTTCAATGTTATTATATCCCTCTTGTGTTAATAATACTTCTTTGTCTGTACCCATTTTGTCATTCCTCCTTTTTATGTATGTGTTATTATGAATAACTCGATATATATTAAACCAGTTTATCGATTTTGTCAAGTTTTTGCAGTATCATTTATATCATTTTTTTGTTTTTTTATATTCTGCAACAACCTAAGATTAATAAATTCATCCTCATCTATCCTGCCATTATTTCCCATTAATCCAGTAATTTTAACATTATCTTCTTTTATTAAATCATTAACAATGTTTTTCCTTTTTATTAATTCCCTTTTTGATAATATTGTGTTCTTTTTCTTTTCAATTTCAAGTTTTCTTATTAATATACTTTCATATAATTTTGCTTGATCAAATTCTTCAATTCCTCCTATGGGTTCAAATCTTTCTATATATTCATCTGGAATATCAATTTGAAAATAATTTACATTTATTCCTCCAAACGTATTATTACTATATCTAATATCTTCTTTAAAATTTACAATAATAGCTTCTCTATTAGTCTTATACTTTTCTATTTCCTCTTTTGTCATATTTACATTAAATATGTATTTTGCTCTTTTTAATGATTTGCTTTTATTATTTAAAACGCTTATTAATATGCTTTCTTTCTCATATAAGTTGCTTTGAATTTTTTTGAATCTATCTATATCATTTGTTACGATATTTACTGTTTTACAATTTTCAATAAACCTTAACAGAAATTGCATATCTAAATTCGGGTCCTTCTTTATTAAAAAATATATGTCTTCTTGCTTGATATCCACTTTTTGTAAATTTAATATATACTCAAATATATCATAATTCATATAATTCATCAATTTTCTTCCATTAAGTATATTTTCTTTATTTTCAACCAAAGCCTGATATATTTGATTGTATAACTCATGATGATTGAACATTATTTTCTCGGAAAATACGACCGTATCAATTTTCAATTTTTCAATTATTTTTATTAAATTATACAGTACTTTTTTTGTCTTCCTCTCATTTTTATAGATTGGTATTCTTAAAACATGTCCTTCTTCAAACTGACTAACTATTACTTTTCCAAAAAAATAACGTATTTTATCTATATTTTTTTCTGGAATATCCGCCTCTTTTATATATCCAATATTCAAAAAAAATCACCTCATACAATATAGCTTGTTCTATATTATATGAAGTGATTTGTATTTTATGATTACTTTATTATTTAATATTTAATTTTTCTGAAATTAGATCTAGTACAGCACTTGTCTCACCATCTTTTTTCCAATAAGCAGCTCCTGCTAAATTATATTTTTCAATAAGGGACAATTTTGCTTCAATAGATTTTTCATCTTCGACCCATATTTTATATTTTTTTCCGTCTTTAGTGTATTCTACTATATATTGTTTTAGATCATCATTCCATGTCTTCTTTGCATTACTTGGTACTACTGAATTAATAGATTTCATATCTATTGTAGAACTATCTGCTCCACCATTACTTTCTTCCCAAACTCTTGTATAAAAGGGTATTCCAAGTACAATTTTTTTAGAATCAATTTCTTCTTGTGTTCCAACCATTTTCTTTAAATTAACTTCAACCCAATCGTATCCAGCAGTTGTTCCTTCTTTAGCTGAAGATGATCCATATTGGTCATATGCCATAAAAACAATGTAGTCTGCAACTTTTCCTATTGTATGTCTATCATAACACATAGACCATGTTTCTCCTCCGTCTGGTGCAGTAACATCAACAGATAACACAGCTCCTATTTCATTTAAACGTGGTTTTAATTCAATTATGAATCTTGAAAACATTTTTTTATCTGCTTCATACATATTTTCAAAATCAATATTTATTCCGTCTAAATTATATTTTACTACTAAACTTACAATTTTATCTATCAACTTTTGTCTTAATTTATAGTCATTTATAATCTCAGAAGTAGTTTCTATCATGGCACTATTAGATATGCTTGGCCATACTTTATATCCATTAGAATGTGCCCATTCTATATATGCATTACCTGAATTTCCAACATTTTCGTGAACCTCTCCTTTACCCAATTTTGTTAGTGTAAAGAAAGTAGGTGAAACAACATTTATACCTTTTATTTTTCCACTTCTTGAAGGTGCATCTGCATATTCATAAATATAATCCCATACCATACTAACATTTCCATCAATTTTTTCAGATGTAACCATGTTGTTTCTAATTGTTAATTTATTAGTAATAGAATCTTCTTTTACATATCCTAATTTTCCGCTATCTGTTCTTATTTTTACCCAGCCATCTTTGCTACTGTCATTTACAAGAGTAACATTTTCTCCTCTTTTTACTTTATCTACAGTTCTAGATATTCCTGTAGGTTTATATTTTACTTGATTTTCTTTATTACTATCAGCAACTTCTAGCTTTCTATTTAATGAGTCTATTACTACAATATTAGATGATTCTATATATGTAGTTTTAACATTATACACACTATCTAAAGCTGAAAATGGAATATAGTATGTTCCATCTTTTTCAATTATTGTAGCAGGAATACTAACATTTGAACCATTATTTGTCATTTGATTTTCACCAACTACTATTGATGCAATTTGACTTTCAGACCCCGTAATAATTTGATTATATTTTTCGTCATAATAAATATATGGATCAAAGAAATTATAAATATCTTCTTTAGCTATATATGTAACCCCATTTTCTACAAATATGTCTTTATTCAAATCATTAGTCACATTATTATTATTTATAATTAAATTGGTTTTTCCTACAATATCATCTCTTAAATAATTTTGAGCATATTTTAATACTGTCAAAACAGCAATTAAAAATACTGCTACAACAAATATTTTTAGTATTATTTTATTTTCCTGTTTTTGTTTGTTTTTTTCACTTCTTGACATTTATTTATTTCTCCTTTTTGATTTGTCCTATTTTAATATATCATAAGCCCAAAAAAAATCATAGAGTTTATAAAAAAAATTCTTTTAAATTTTTGCATATTTTGATTTTTTTAGGTAATTATAAAGATATATTAATACACTAAAAATTGGAGGTTGATTTTAATTGGGTATAGAAAAGCACTTAAGTATAACAGGAACATCTAGTGTCTCTTGGAAAGATGCTGTAGTACAAGCAGTTGCTGAAGCATCAAAAACAATTGATTACCTATCTTCTGTTCATGTTATAGATCAGAGAGCCAAAATAGATGGAAAAAAATTAATTCAATACTATGTAGATTTAGATATTGCATTTGTAATTGACAGAGATAGAGATTAGGAGGAACTTATGAAACCTATAGAAACAAAACAAGAATATAGTAAATACGTAGATCAAAAGTCACCAAATTCCCCCATTTTAAAAAACTGTTTTAATGCTTTTTGGGTAGGAGGACTTATTTGTTCAATTGGACAAATTTTATTTGACTTTTGTAAATTTAAAGGATTAGAAGAAACAGCCTGTTCAACAATTGTATCAATTGTTTTGATTGGTATTGCAGCATTATTAACAGGTCTAAATATTTTTAATAAAATTGGCAAATTTGCTGGTGCAGGTTCATTAGTGCCTATTACAGGTTTTGCAAATTCTATTGTCTCTCCAGCTATTGAGTATAAATCTGAAGGGTACGTTATGGGAGTTGGCGGAAAAATGTTTACCGTAGCAGGTCCGGTACTTGTTTTTGGTATCTCAACTTCTGTTTTGATTGGAATTATTGCAACACTTTTCATTTAAATAATTTACTATTTATAAATTTGGAGGAAAATAAATATGAAACATATAGGAACTCAGACAATTGTATTTGATAATCCACCTACAATTGTAGAAACTTCATCAATAGTAGGTCCAAAAGAGTCTCAGGGACCTCTTGCTAAATATTTTGATCAATGTTTAGATGATGAGTTTTGGGGTGAAAAAACTTGGGAAAAAGCTGAGAGTAAAATTATAAAAGAGAATGTCAATTCGGTTATTGCTAAATCAGGAATTGCAGCAACAGATATTAATTATTGTTTTGCCGGTGACTTATTAAATCAATGTATTTCTTCAAGTTTTGGACTTCGCGAACTTAATATTCCATTCTTTGGTGTTTTTGGAGCTTGTTCAACTTTTGTAGAAAGTCTTTGCTTAGGAAGTGTTTTCGTTGAAGGCGGATGTGCTACAAATGTACTTTGTGCAACTTCAAGTCATTTTTGTAGTGCAGAAAAGCAGTTTAGATTTCCTTTAGAACTTGGAAATCAAAGACCACAATCAGCTCAATGGACTGTTACAGGATCAGGTGCAGCTATTGTAAGTTCTTCTGGTACAGGACCATATATTACATGTATAACTCCTGGTAAAATTGTAGATATGGGAATAAAAGATGCAAACAATATGGGTGCAGCAATGGCCCCTGCTGCACTAGATACACTTGTTACACACTTTAGAGATACAGGTAGAAAGCCAAGCTACTATGATGCTATTATAACAGGGGATTTAGGTTATGTAGGAAAAGAAATTTTAACAGAACTTGCAGAAACTAAGGGCTATAATATAAAGAGCAATTACAACGATTGTGGAGTTCTAATTTTTGATAAAGAAAAGCAAGATACTCATTCAGGTGGCAGTGGATGTGCATGTATAGGAACAGTATTTTCAGGGTATTTTTTCAAACAACTAAAAGAAAGAAAAATAAATAGAATTCTTTTAATTGCAACAGGAGCTCTTATGAATTCAACAAGTTCACAACAAGGCGAATCAATCCCAGGAATAGCACATGCTATTGCAATTGAAAACTAGAAAGGAGAAATATTTTATGGAATTTTTACAAAGTATTGATTGGATGCAGATGCTTAGATGTTTTGTTGTAGGTGGTCTTATCTGTATTATTGGTCAAATTCTAATTGATAAAACCAAATTAACTCCTGCTAGGATTCTAGTAATTTTTGTTACAACTGGTGCTATTTTAGGTGGACTTGGAATTTATAAATATTTAATTGATTTTGCAGGTTGTGGTGCTACAGTTCCTTTAACAGGTTTTGGAGCAAACCTTGCAAAAGGTGCAATTCAAGAAGTACATTCTTCCGGACTCCTAGGAGCTTTCGTTGGAGGAGTTAAGGCTTCAAGCGGTGGTATAGCTGCTGCAATATTCTTTGGATATATTGCCTCACTTATTGCAAAACCTAAAATAAAGAAACAATAAATCTTTATTTTATTAATATAAAAAAAGTATAGAATCCTTGTGTTCTATACTTTTTTATGTATTATTTACCGTGTATTATTCACTATTTATTATTTACTATTTAATTCACTATATATTTTTACTATATATAACATCTTGATACTTATACACTTATTATAAATATTTTTATTACGGTCCTATCTTAATTTTATTGCATCATATTTATTTTATTTAAAATATCATGCCATGTATATACTCTTGTAATATTTTTTCCATTCATTTTTTTATTATATGGATTATCAAAACAAAATACAGGAATTTTACTTGATATATCTAAAATATTTGTTGGTGAATCATCTATCATAACATCAATTTTATTTTCTAAACAATATGGCAATTTACTACCAACTGTAAAAATCAATTTATCGTACTGTATATGATTATCCTCTAACCATTTGTATACCATCTGTTTCATTGTTCCATATGTTTCTGGTGGCAAACCATCTTCATTTCTAGCTGTAATTATATATATTTCATTATTTAGTTTTAACTTAGAAATAACTTCGCTTGCAAATTCTCTTGCTGGATAATTTCTAGCATAATGTTCTAAGTATGTATTCCAAAACATAATAGACTGCTCCTCAGTTATTCCTAATGCTTTTGCTTCATCATATTCGTCTTCCTTTATTTTATAATCAATATTATTTTCATAACTAAATTTTATACCATAATCTACTATAAACCTTGCTATATCAGTTAAAACTCCATCTATATCTATTCCAATTTTCATTTTTCCTCCTTTATTCATAACCCTAAATATTATAATTAATTATATAAAAAAAGACAACATATTTTTAAAATTTGTTGTCTTTAATTTTTAATTATCATATTAAGATTCATTATGCTTTTTTAGACATTTCTGCTAATTCTGCAAAAGCTTTTGCATCTGTTACAGCTAAGTCAGCTAACATTTTTCTGTTAATTACAACATTTGCTTTCTTTAATCCAGCGATCATTTTGCTATATGTTGTTCCGTTCATTCTAGCTGCAGCATTAATTCTTGCTATCCATAATTTTCTAAAATTACTCTTTCTATCTTTTCTTCCTACATATGCATACATTCCAGATTTCATAACAGCTTGTTTTGCCATTCTGAATCTATAATGTTTTGCACCATAATATCCTTTTGCTCTTTTTAATATTTTTTTATGTTTTTTACGAGTTATAACTGCTGTTTTTACCCTTGCCATTTATTTGCCTCCTTATTTTAATTTTCTAATGATGACCTAATTTTCATCTGATCAACTTCTAGGTAGAATACTTCTGCCCAATTTATTTTGATTAATTACCATATGGTAACATTTTTTTAATTCCTGCTTCACAAGTTTTATCTGCATAAGCATCTTGTACTTTTCCTCTTGATTTTGCTCTTGATGTTTTATTTGCTAAAAGATGTCTTTTATTTGATTTTGTTCTTTTTACTTTTCCTGTTGCAGTATATGAATATCTTTTCTTTGCTGCTTTATTTGTTTTTAATTTTGGCATAATATTTCCTCCTTGTTATTGTTATTCTTTATTTTATTATTAGCTATTTATCAGCTTTTTTAGCTAATATAATAAACATATTCTTACCTTCCAACACAGCTTTTTTCTCTGGTGTTGCAATGTCTGATAATGATTCAATAAAGTTATTTAAATTATCTTCACCTAATTTTACGTAATTTAATTCTCTTCCTCTAAATCTTACTGTTATTTTTACTTTGTTTCCGTCTTCAATAAATTTTCTTGCATTTTTTACTTTGAATTCGAAATCATGTTGCTCTATATTAGGTGTAATTCTAATTTCTTTAACTTCAAAAGTTTTTTGTTTTTTCTTTGCTTCTTTTTCCTTTTTAGCTTGCTCAAATTTGTATTTTCCATAATTCATTATTTTGCAAACTGGTGGTTCAGCATTTGGTGCAACTAGTACTAAGTCTAGTTTTTTATCGAATGCTAAATCTAAAGCATCATTTAGAGCCATTACTCCTCTTTTCTCTCCTGCATCGTCAATTACTTGAACTTCTTTTGCTCTAATTTGTTCATTAATAGGTAATTCTTGTTTTATATAAAACACCTCCAAATAAAAAAAATTGATTTGCCTTACAACAAATCAATCCACTAAACCAATAATGATAGAGAAGAATAATTCTCTCTTTATATTAATATGATTTACCTTTTTCTTTCTCGATAAGGTGAGAAGTGGATTGCTTCTACTTTGTTTGACCTTAATATAATACTATATTCTTCTCTATTTGTCAATACATTTTCTAAAAATTCTTGTTTTCAACTAACCAAACTAAAGTAAAAACCTCAGAAATTCTAAAACTTCTGAGGTTTGATATATTTTGCATAAAAGCATATTATCTCTTACTAAATTGTGGAGCTTTTCTAGCTTTTTTAAGACCGTATTTTTTTCTTTCTTTTTGACGTGAATCTCTTGTTAAGAATCCAGCAGATTTTAATGTAGGTCTGTATTCAGCATTAGCTTCTAATAATGCTCTTGCAATACCTAAACGAATTGCACCAGCTTGACCTGTAAATCCTCCACCTTGTACTTTACAAATTACATCATATCTATCAAGAGTATTTGTAACAGTTAATGGTTGTCTAACAATAACTTTTAAAGTATCTGTTCCTAAATATTCATCTATGTTTTTTCCGTTTATAGTAATAGCGCCTGTTCCTTCAACTAATCTAACTCTAGCAATAGAGCTTTTTCTTCTTCCAGTACCATAAAACATTATTTTATCTTTCTTTGCTTTAGGCATTTCCATATCCTCCCTTTAAATTAAAAATTCCAAACTTCTGGTTTTTGAGCAATGTTTTCGTGTTCTACTCCTGCATATACTCTTAATTTCTTTAACATTTGTCTTCCTAAGCTATTATGAGGAAGCATTCCTTTTACAGCACGCATCATCATTTGCTCTGGATTTTTATTTAATAAATCTCTAGCACTAATTTCTTTTAGACCACCAATGTATCCTGAATGATGTCTATAAACTTTTTGATCTAATTTTTTTCCTGTTAAAACAACTTTACCACAATTGATAATAATAACGTGATCTCCAACATCTATATTTGGAGTATAAGTTGGTTTATGTTTTCCTCTTAATAATTTAGCAGCTTCACTAGCAACTCTACCTAATGGTTTATCTTCTGCATCAATTATATACCATTTTCTTTCAATTTCACTTTTTTTAATACTATATGTTGTATTATTCATGGTAATATGTATCCTCCATTTCATAACTAAAATTTTATAATTATTTATATGAAACCATAGTTTTGAACTACCGGGGAGAAGTTCTCGCTTGGTCATAAACTTATATAATGCTTTAATATTTTATAACAAAAAAGAGCAAATGTCAATATTTTTTCTTTTTTTCTTTAATTAAAGCTTGCTTAACATCACATTTTAATTCTTATGCCTTATTTTTTCTTGCGTATTATTTTGTCTGTAAGCCAGTCAATATCGCTTTCATCTGAAGCTTCCTCTTTGTCAAGTTCATCAAAGAAATCAAAATCAAGAGCTTCCTTTACATCTTCATCCGTCTTGAAATATGAAAGAGAATCGTCTATGGTTATAATATTAACCACCGGGCATTTCAGAGCCTCTTCAACACTATGTGCCTCATAGGTTTTAATCTTAAATCCCTCATTTATAAGCCATTCACGATTTTCACTGAAGATTTCTCCCATGTATTTAACTTCAAGATGTCCTGAGATCCAATGTGCAAGAATTTTGATACTCTGTGCTAAATCTTCTCTCTGCCGCATAAGAAGCTTAATCTTCATCTCTACGCCTAACTTTCTTTTTTCATCCATAAAGTCCTCCTGCCACTTCTGTGGCTGTCTGCGCACTCTTATACATAAAAGTGCATTTTTCTTAAAGCTATATCAGAGCACTTTGCCCTAATTAAAGATATTATATCATGATTTACATAATATTGCAAATATGTCAAATCAGTCTAAATTTTTATTTTATTTTTCCTCCACCTAAAACAATATCATCTATATAAAATACTGCTGATTGACCAGGAGTGATTCTAGCAACAGGATTTTCGAATACAACTTTAATAACTCCATCTTCTATCATTTCAATTGTTGCCTTTTCTTCTTTACTTGAATATCTTGTTTTAACAGATACCTGCATTTTTTCTTGTAAACTATCTATTAGTAATAAATTAATGTTATCAACTAACATTTCTTTTTTATAAATTTCGCTTTCTTCTCCAACTATTACTTCATTTCTCTCTTTATTAAATCCAATAACAAACAAAGGCACTTTGTATGAAATTCCAAGTCCTTTTCTTTGACCTATTGTATATTTGTATAAACCTTGATGTTTACCTAAAATTTCACCCTTACTATTTACAATGTTACCTTCTTTAGGCTTTATATTAGAATTGTTTTCTAGAAATTTCTTATAATCTCCATCCGGTATAAAGCAAATATCTTCGCTATCTGGTTTACTTGCAACTTTTAAGTTATTCTCTCTTGCCACTTTTCTTACTTCATCTTTTGACTCAAATTCTCCAAGTGGAAATAAAACTTTTCCTAAAAGCTCTTTTGGAATTGTATATAAAACATAGCTTTGATCTTTAGCAATATTATTAGCTTTTTTTAATACATATCTTCCATATTTTTCAGAATATTCTGTTTTAGCATAATGCCCTGTCGCAATATATTCACATCCAAGTTCTTTTGCTTTTTCATACATTGAACCAAATTTTAAATAACGATTACATTCAATACATGGGTTTGGAGTTTGTTGATTATCATAACAATTAATAAAGTCATCAATTACATGTTTTTTAAATTCGTCTTTATAATCAAATGTAAAATGAGGTACACCTATTGTTTTGCAAACATTTTTAGCATCTATATATGTATTAACATTACAACAACTGCTTCCAACAAAAAGCTCTAAAGTTGTTCCAACTACATCATATCCTTGTTCTTTTAAAAGTAAGGCAGATACAGAGCTATCAACTCCTCCACTCATTCCTAATAATACTTTTTTATTTTCCGTTTTCATTAAATAATTCCTCCATTGTATGCCAAGCAAGAAGTGCACATTTTACTCTAGCAGGCATATTTGCTACATTTTTGAAAGCTATTGCATCTTCTAGTTTTTTTAACTCTTCTTCACTTTTTGTTTCTCTTTTTATCATATCAATAAATGTTTGAATAATATCTTTAGCTTCTTTTATTGTTTTTCCTTTTAAAACATCTATCATAATAGATGTTGATGCTTGTGATATTGCACATCCATGTCCTGTAAATGACATGTCCTCTATAATATCACCATTTAATTTTACCTGAATTTCTATCTCGTCACCACAATTAGTATTGTGTCCCATTCTACAATAATCCGCTTCTTCAAGATCCTTTTTATTATATGAATTCATACTATGTTCCATTATTAAATCATTATATAATTCATCTAAATTGTCCATGTTTATTTTTCCTTCCTATGCTTTTATATACTTTTCAAACATTTTATATGCCTTTTTTAATGCCTCTACTAGCATATCAATATCTTGTTTTGTATTATAGAAATACAAACTCATTCTGCAAGTTGAATCTTCACCTAAATATCTAAGTAGTGGTTGTGCACAATGATTTCCTGATCTTACGCAAACATTTTCCGTATCTAAAATACTTGCTACATCATGAGGGTGAACTCCCTTAATATTAAAAGATATTACAGCCGAATGATTTTTTCTGTTAGGTGTCATATATATTTTTAAGAAATCCAATTTTGATAACTCTTCTCTTGCATAATCTAAAAGTTCGTCTTCAATTTCTTGTATTTTATCATATCCTAAATTTGAAATATAATCAATAGCAGCTCCTAATCCAATAACACCTTCTACATTTTGAGTTCCTGCTTCAAATTTATTTGGAAGTGGTGCAAATGTTGTTTTTTGTTCATACACATATTCAATCATATCTCCACCCATTAAAAATGGATTCATCTTGTTTAGTATTTCTCGTTTTCCATATAGCACACCAATTCCAAGTGGTGCAAGCATTTTATGTCCTGAAAATGCAAGAAAATCTGCATCTAAATCTTGTACATCTATTTTCATATGAGGAATACTTTGAGAAGCATCTACAATTACTATAGCACCTTTTTTATGTGCATACTTAATAATTTCTTTAACAGGATTTATAGTTCCTAGTACATTTGACACATGTGTAATTGCAACTATTTTTGTTTTATCTGTTATTTTGCTTTCTATTTCTTCTTTGCTTAATTCATAATTTTCGTTAACATACATATATTTTAAGTTACTTTGTGTTTTGCCAGTCACATATTGCCATGGAACTAAATTTGAATGATGTTCCATTATAGATATAACAACATCATCATCTTTTTTTAAATTGTCTAATCCATATGAATATGCAACTAAGTTTAAACTTTCACTTGCATTTTTTGAAAATATAATTTCTTCCTCATATCTTGCATTTATAAATTTTGCAATCTTTTTTCTTGTATTTTCATATTCTTCTGTTGCTTCTATACTTAGTGAATATGCACCTCTATGTGGGTTTGCATTATTATTTTCATAAAATTTTTCTATAGCTTCAATTACTTGTTTTGGTTTTTGTGTAGTTGCTCCACTATCTAAGTATGCCATTTTCCTATTTTGTAAAATTGGAAAATCATCTCTTATACTCATTTATCTAATCTCCTATCTATTTCTTGCAATATTTCTTGTTTAATGTCTTCATCTTTTATATTTTCTATTATCTTGTGGAATCTTGCTCTTACTATTAATTTTATTGCTTCTTTATACTCAATTCCTCTACTCATAATATAAAATAAATCATTTGCATCTACTTTTCCTGAAGCTGTCGAGTGATTTCCTTCTACATCATCTTCTGTACATAGAAGCATTGGAAGAGCAATTGATTTTGCTTTATCTGAAAGTAGCATACAAAATTCGTTTTCATCACCTTTAGCCTTTTTGCATCCTTTTTTAAAATCAAGAGTTCCTTTAAAATTTTTCTTAGCAGTATCTTTTAAGGCTCCTTGAACATCAATGTTAACTACAGTTTTCTCTCCATTTAGGTATGCTACATAATTTAAGTCTTTTAATTGATTTTCAATTCCAAGATATACTGTTTGTAATTTATTTACAGATTTTTCTCCTTTTGCATTAGAGTAATAGTTTGTAATACTATTTTTTCCACCAATATCTATAATGGTATAATTAATTGTAGAATCTGCATATAACTCGTTTTCCATTTCTTCAAAATGGTCTGAATTATTATTTAATAAATTAACAATAGCTATATCTACTTTTGCATTTTCTTTTGATATAAGCTTAATTTTACCATTATGAAAACATTTTTTATCTGTATTCGATTTGTAAATAATTAAAATATTAGAATCTCTATCTGCAATTATTTCTAAATTATTTATTAAAGTAGTATTATTATCGTCAAAATTATAAGTTATTATTAAATTACCTTTTCCTTGCATTTTTAGACAATGATTTGCAAAGTTATTAATATTGTCTTCTAATACTTTTCCTGTTCCATATACAAAAGGGTTATTGGTTATAGTTGTACATTCAAAACTGTTTTGTTTTATATCTATGTTATTAAATATTTCTTTTTTGGTTGGTAATGTAACATTTTCAACACTTATATTATTTATTCTAAAATTATTTGATGTTCTTACAGGTGTTTCATTTAAAATAAGTTCTTCCATCTGGTTTTCCTTTCTTTATCCTATTGAACCTTCTAGTTCTAGATTTATTAAATTATTCATTTCTACTGCATATTCAACTGGTAATTCTTTTGATATTGGATAAGCAAATCCTCTTACTATCATAGCTTTTGCATCTTCTTCTGATAATCCTCTACTCATTAAATAAAATATTTCCTTATCACTTATTTTTCCTATTTTAGCTTCATGAGAAAATTCTACTTCATCTGTTCTAATATCATTTACAGGTATAGTATCTGATCTTGATATATCATCTAGCATTAAAGATTCACAAGATACACTACATTTAGAATTCTTAGCTTTTTCAGCAATTCTAACAAGTGCACGATAAGTACATGCTCCTCCATCTTTTGATATTGATTTTGAATTTACTACGCTTGATGTATTTGGAGCATTATGAATAACTTTAAAACCTGTATCTAGGTCTTGTCCGTGTCCTGCAAATGTTATACCTGTATATTCTGTTTTAGCTCCTTCTCCATTTAGAATACTCATTGGATATAACATTGAAACTTTTGAACCAAATGAACCTGTTACCCAGTCCATTCCTGCATTTTTTCCTACAATCGCTTTTTTAGTATTTAAGTTCATCATATTTTTTGACCAGTTTTCTATTGTTGAGTATCTTAAATATGCATTATCCTTAACATATAATTCTACACAACCTGCATGTAAATTAACTTTGTTGTACTTTGGTGCTGAACATCCTTCAATAAAATGCAAACTTGCTCCTTCATCAACTATAATTAAGGTATGTTCAAATTGTCCAGATTCTGGAGAGTTTAATCTAAAATATGATTGAAGTGGAATATCTACTTTTACATTTTTAGGCACATATACAAAAGAACCTCCTGACCAAACAGCTGCATGAAGTGCAACAAATTTATGATCATTAATAGGTACACATTTCATAAAATGTTCTTTTACTATTTCTGGATACTCTCTTACAGCTGTATCCATATCTGTATAAATTACTCCTTGTTTAATTAATTCTTCTTTAATACTATGATATACAACTTCTGAATCATATTGAGCTCCAACACCTGCTAATGATTTTTTTTCTGCCTCTGGAATACCTAAATTGTCAAATGTCTTTTTTATATCTTCAGGAACATCTTCCCATGAAGAATTTAATTTTGACTTTGGCTTTACATATGTGGCAATCTCGTCCATTTTTAGTTCTGATAAGTCAGGTCCCCAAGATGGTAATTGTAATTCTTCATATGTTTTTAATGCTTTTAGACGAATTTCAAGCATCCATTCTGGTTCATTTTTTTTGCTTGATATTTCTCTTACAATTTGCTCATTTAGACCTTTTTGCATTTTGAATTCGTAATCATCTTCATTTTTTATATCATAAATGCTTCGATTAACATCTTCTACCTTTGTTTTCTCTGCCATATTAGTCCTCTTTTCCTTTATATTTTGCATATCCAAATTCTTCAATTTCATCTGCTAGGCTACTATCACCTGTTTTAACTATTTTTCCGTCTACTAAAATATGAACATAATCTACTTTTAAACTTTCCAAAATACGATTGTTGTGAGTTATAATTAAAACTGCATTTTCGTCTGATTTATACATACTAATTCCTTTTGAAACTGTTCTTACAGCATCTACATCTAGTCCAGAATCTGTTTCATCAAGTATAGCTAATTTTGGATTTAGTACAAGCATTTGTAGTATTTCGTTCTTCTTTTTTTCTCCCCCAGAAAATCCCACATTTAAGTTTCTGTCTATTAATTTGCTATTCATATTTAATTCTTCCATGTATTTTTTTACAGTATCTTTAAACTCAAAAATCTTAACAGGCTTTTCATCTATTTTACTTTTTGCATATTTTAGGAAGTTCATATTTGATATTCCTGGTATTTCTTCTGGTGATTGAAAAGACATGAATATTCCCTTTTTAGCAATTTTGTCTGTTGTAAGATCATTTATGTTTTCTCCTTCAAAATCTATTTCTCCACTTGTTTTTTTGTATGCTGGATTATTTAAAATTACATTTGCAAGTGTAGATTTTCCTGCACCATTTGGTCCCATAATAACATGTACTTCTCCTTTATTTATTTTTAAATTTAATCCTTTTAAAATTTGCTTTTCTTGTACATTTGCATATAAATCTTTTATTTCTAATAAATTACTCATCTATATTTTCCTTCTTTCTTACTAATACTTTTCTTTTACAACTTCTGCATTTTTCTTTGTTAATATCATAGTTGCAATTTAGCGAATATAACCCAAATAAATTATGTACATATTTTGTAAGTTTATTTAGTGTTTCATCACTTAATATTGATTTCATTTTTATTGCCTCTTCTTTTGCTTCTTCTTTATCTACTTTTAACACTTCTGTTAAAAACACATATGTAATGTCATATGCTTCTAAAACCTTTTTAGCAAGTTCTTCTCCTTTTTCAGTTAAGGTTATCTCTCCATATGTTTTATAGTTTACTAGTTCATTTGCTTTTAAATTTTTTATCGCTTTGTTTACACTAGGTTTAGTACATTCCATCTCTTTAGCAATTGTTGTTACTTTAATTTCTTTTCCTTGTTTTTTTAATAAATAAATTGTTTTCAAATATTCTTCTAAAGAACCTGATATCATAAGCTTTCTCCTTTTTTGTTAACCTAAGTTAACATTATACATCGTTTTATTTTGTTTGTCAAGGCTAACATTCTTATTTGCATCAAAAAAGAAACGTATATTTATTAACGTTTCTCTTCTATTTAATATATTAAATTATTTTAGCTTTTACTCTATTACATCAACCAAATTATCATTATTTATTCCCTCTAAATTATAGTATGCATCTGGTATATTTCCAACAATTACTCCCTCTGCTAATAATACCTGATTAACTATCTGCTGTTCTATGCTATTAAACGGAGTTAATATTATGACATTACATTTTACTTCAAGATAAACTCTATGTAATGTTTGGTTAATACCTGATTGACTAAATTCAGACTTTAGATCTGTTTCCACATTTCCTATCGCTGTCATTTTTATATCTATATCAGGACCTCTTCCCGCAAGCATCTTGCTTCCTGTAAAAGAGCCAAGCTTAATATGAAATTTATTATTTTCAGATTTATTTAATGCATCTTGTATTAAGATAGGTATATCTGAAATAATTTTATTAACAGTTATTACATTTGCACTAATCATCTTAATGTTTCCGCTTTCATCTTTTGTTATATTCATTAAATCTGTATAGTTATAATCTGCCATAACCATTGTAGCCTGTTCATTAGAGACTTTTGTTGCAATTGATTTTGCCATGTTAATACACTGTTTATCTATAATTGGCTCAATAGCTTTTATAATCGTATCTGCTACTAAAAAGGCTATTACTAAAACTGTTAATATTTTTATTATTTTCCTTAGTCTTTTAACATTAGTATTATGCTTATTTTCATTAAAAGATATATGCCATGAAAAAGGAATTTTTATCTTTGGTATTTTTATATTATTTCTACTATATATTTTTTCAATTCTGCTCTTCTTTTCATCCATTATATCTAGGAATAAATAGTTGTTGTGCAACATTTAGTTTATCTACCATTTCTATTCCATTTACCCTCGCAATTTCTTCTACTGTGCTTCCAAATCCCTTTGCAATTTTCCATAAGGTATCTCCAGGTTTAGCAAAATATATAATCATACTGAAGCTATTTTCAGATCTATTTTCATCTTCTTTAACATCGTCAATAATATTAATCTCTGCATTTTTTGATTTACTTGTTGTAAATACTAGATCTACTTTAATATCTACACTATCATCTGATGTTACCACAAAATCTTGCATACCAATTTCTATAGAAGTATCTACACTTGAGTTTGCATTTACTCCATTAAAGTCCACATTAAAATTAAATGGCACTTTTATTAATTTGGTATCTACTCCGTTATGACTTGATGAATCATACATGAAATTTAGTTTCAACTCTCCTTCATATATTATTCTATCATTTAACAAGGTTTGCTTTAATATTTCTGGATCTACTGTAACATCATAAATTTTATTACCTTGTAATTCCGTTATCTGTTGTCTTTCTCTAATGTTACAAGTATTCTGGATTGTTTCTCTTTTTTGCATTACTTTAATTTGTTTTTGAGTAAAAATTATATTGGTTGATGGACTATATAAATCTTGTATTAAATTTATTTCTTGATTTTGATACACTTGGCAGAATAGTTCAATTTCTGCCTCAATATATACAGAATGATCTTCAACACTATTTGGCTTTACAATTAAATTTTTTATTTCATATTTTACATCACACATATTATCTTCTGCTATATCTTGAATATCTATAAAGCCCATTACTGGTATTGTGCCTTCAACTGAGTTAATTCTATTATCTTCTGTTAAATATAGAATTTTTACACTCATATCAGATTTTGCTAGCACCTTGTTATAACTAATTTTAGTATCTTTATTCAAGATCTTTATATTGACCTTCATTATTTCTGCTAAATTATCAATATTATCTATAGTTAAAGTATCTTTAGCATACACTTTTGTTGTTCCACTTCCAATTAAAGAATTAACGCTTAATTCTTTATTTAACATTTGAACATTTTTTACATTAACATTGTTTATAATTTCTACATTTTCATTTGAACTAACTTTTACTCCTATATCTAATATTGCTTTTATACTAATTTTTCTTCCATTTAAAACTCTACATTCTATACTTTTTAATATTACATTTGTTTCAAGCATCATATCAGCTCTTGCTTTTTCTAGGTCAATTACTTGTGTAAAATCAATATTACTATTAATACTTCTTATACTTCCATTTTCATCATCAGCTAAATACATAATATAGGTATCTATGCTTCCGTCAATTCTTACTTTACCATCTAAGATTTCTTTTTTATATATGCAAACTGTCCCGCTGGTACTAATTGCATTTAGGATATCTGGCTTTATATCAGGAATTATACTATCTCCTTCTACAATAACACTTTCGTTTTTTTGTTCAACTATTTGGTTGATACATATACTATCTTTAGTCGTCTCAACAGCCATATTAAACCCCTCCTTAAATTCTAATTAGTAATGTATATTTAAGGACATAAAAAAAAATTCCTAATATTTAGGAATTTTTTATATTTTTATATTATACTCTTTGTTTTTTCATTTCTGAAACAGGAGGTATTAATGGGCTATATCCATTTCCATCAAAAACGTCTACCTCAACTGTTCTTGTTAAAACATCTGTATAACTATATGTAACATTTCCTTCATCTTCCTCATATTTTATAACAAAAATATTTGGATATGCTTTTTCTATTGTAGCTTCCTTTTCAAACGATTTACATCTTCCTAGTGAACCTTTTACGATTATCTTTTGTCCGATTTTTTCATTAATATCAGTTTTTAAACTTGCTATATCATTTGGGCAAATCATTTAATCACCTACTTTTCTAAGATGTTCTGATTATATCATACAGGTGGCTCAAAGTCAAAAAAGCTCATTTGCTGTCGCAACGAGCTTTCTCTTTGTTTTCAGTGGATTCAAAGTTTTTGCTTGTTAATATTACAATTGTATTACAATTTTGTTACAGTATTGTTACATTGTTTAAAGTATAGTCATTATCTTCTTTTTTCCCATTGCTCCAATACCATTAACACCTCTTTGCCCATCTCTTAATTCGCTTTCTATATCTTTTATAGTTAAATATTTATCATAATCTGTTGTAGCAACTCTCTCCGCAACAATTAGTGGATCCATAAAATCTATTAATATTCTTGCTGGTGATGATGCAAAATTTGCTCCTGCATTTATAAGTTCTTCATAAAAGCTTTGACATGCTCCTGCAAAAATAACTAAGTCCTTTTTTATATTTTTATTTTCTCTAGCTTGTTTAACCGCATTTATAAAATATTTTGAATTTCTGTAATTATATATATCATTATACCCTGTGCCACTTTTTATCATTCCATCATGTCCTGTTATTATTAAAATATCTGGTTTATATCTATCCATCAAATTCGACACCACACTTGCTTGTCTACTTTCCGGAACATTTTTAACTACCGCCTTTAACCCAATTTTTCTGTAAAATAGATTTGATTTTTCACTATATCTTTTATCTCCATCTAAGTGCAAAATTTTTCCTGTATATATAACTTTATTACTTCTCTTTAATCCATCTAAATTTTGTAATTGTGTTTCATATCTTTGTAATCTTGCCTCAAATTTTTTATCTAATTTTCTCTCACTCTCTTGTATTATTTTTTTATCAATTAATTCCAAATCATCAATATAACTATCTGCTTGTATTCTAATATTTAACCCTTTTAACATTGCTATTGCTTTTCCATTATTTGTTTTTATAATTCTGTCCACAATAAACAAAATATCTTTATTATATGATTTTCTCCCTACAATATCACCTTTTTTTATATTTTCCACTACATTCACCTCATATTAAATTAGGTTACTATATGATATGTCGAATATTGTAAAAATGTGCAAATAGTTCTATTGAATATTTTTCTAGAATACAATGTACAAAACATCGTATTTACAAGGGGGTTTTTAGGTTGGGAAAAATTTACATAGAAGAACGTGCCATAAGCCTAGCACATTATATTATAGATAGTAAAGATACAGTTAGAGGAGCTGCCAAAAAATTTGGTATAAGTAAAAGTACAGTACATAAAGATGTTTCAGAAAGACTTCTTCATATTAATCCTGCTTTAGCAGCTGAGGTTAGAACAATCTTAGATGAGAACAAATCTGAACGTCATATACGTGGTGGACTTGCAACAAAATTAAAATATCATCATGGAGAAATAAATAAGACTAAAGTTGTATAACACAAAAAATAAAGGTAGAGTAATTTTTAACTTTTATATAGCTATAAATTACTCTACCTTTGTTTATTAGTTTACCCAATTTCATTACAGTCTTATTCTAATAATTGCTAATAATATTTATTCGCATATTAAGTCATATTCATTTACATCAACGACTTTGCATGTTACAAAATCACCTATTTGAAGTGGTTCATTTTCCTTTTCCTTCAAATAGACTACCCCATCAATTTCAGGAACATCCATATAACTTCTTCCAAGATAATATTCATGATCAAAAGTCTCTCCTTCAATAAGCACTTCTATTTTTTTACCAATTTTTTCTTTTAAGTTTTCTTTTGAAATCATCTTTTGTAATTTCATAATTTTATTGTATCTACTCTTTTTAGTCATAGGATGTATTTGTTCTTTTAATCTTGCAGCTGGTGTTCCATCTTCCTTTGAATATGAAAAGCATCCCAATTTATCAAACCTTGCTTCTTCAATAAATTTATATAATTCATTAAAATCTTCTTCTGTTTCTCCTGGAAATCCAACCATTACAGTTGTTCTTATTATAACATTTGGTATTTGATCTCTTAATTTTTTTATTAACTTACGAATACTTTCTCCGTCACTTTGTCTATTCATTCTTTTTAATACTTTATTTGAAATATGTTGAATTGGTATATCAAAGTATTTACATACCTTTTCATTTTCTTTTACTTCTTTAATTAATTCATCATCAATTGTTTCTGGATATGCATATAAAAATCTAATCCATTTTATATTTTCTATTTTGCTTAACTTGTTTAAAAGCTCTGCTAATTTTGGCTCTCCATAAATATCTGTACCATATTTTGTTGTATCCTGTGCAATCAATATTATTTCTTTATATCCTTTATTTGCTAATTTCTCAGCTTCTTCTAAAATATCTTCTTCTTTTCTACTTATCTGAGGTCCTCTTATGTATGGAATTGCACAATAAGTACATCTATTGCTACATCCATCTGCTATTTTTAAATAAGCATAATATTCCCCTGTAGTAATCACTCTATCAGAAAACTCATTAAAATCACATTTTTCGTCTTCTTTATTTTCAATAACATTTTCTATCTGTTCCCATAAAGTATTATATTCACTATATTTAATCCATAAATCTACTTCTGGAATTGCCTTTTCTAATTCATCTTTATATCTTTCTACCAAACATCCCATTGCAATTAAATATTTACATTTATCCTTTTTATACTCAGCCATTTCAAGTATTGTATTAATTGCTTCTTCTTTAGCAGACTCTATAAATCCACAAGTATTAACAACAATAACATCTGCTTCCTCAGGTTTATTCACAATTTCATACTTATTGTCTTTAAATATTGCAATTGTTTTTTCTGTATCTACTAAATTCTTACTACATCCTAATGATATAAATCCTACCTTCATTTTTACTCTCCTAATATTTTTTCTAATTTTTTTAATCCTTTAATTAATTTGTCATATGTAGATCGACTAATGTTCTTAGAGTTACCACTTGCATATTCACTTGCAACACTTTTCATGTCAATAAGTTCAAATCTATTATTTTCTTTTGTTTCATTATCTAGTACATAAATAGGTGTATAATTAACCTTATTTAAATATACTTTTCCATCCTTACCACTTTTACGAAGTTCAATATTTAATACCAATTCTACTTTTGAGTTATCATCTGATAAAGTAGATATATATGTACCTATTGAATAAGCAATAAAAACATTTTTTCCTTCTTTATTTTTTCTAACCTCCATAGGTTGTACTACAGATGGATGTGCTCCTAAAATTATATCTACTCCCTGATCCACCAAAAAATCTGCCATATCTTTTTGTGATTGACTTACTGTATCAGAAATTGCATCTCCCCAATGTATTAAAACACATATATACTGAGCACCATTTTTCTTTGCATATTGCACATCACTTTTTACCTGTTTTTCACTATATATATTGATTGAATTTAATTCTTTATCTGTTTTAGTTCCTTGATTATTAACTCCATATGTATAAGTTAGAAATGCAATATTAGTATCCTTTACCTTTTTTATTAATACTGCATTTTTACCATCTAGTTTATCACCAACAATATCATAATCTAATGATTCTAGACATTTCTTTGTATTTTCCAAACCTTTAACTCCATAATCTAAACTATGGTTATGATTTATTGTAACAAGGTTTATTCCAGAATCTTTTATTGCTTTTGCAAACTCCTTTGGTGAATTTTCGCTTGTATAAACTTCATTTGCAAAATTAGTTTCCATTGTGCCCATAACAATATCAGCTTTGTTAATATAGCTAGAAACATTTTTAAACATATGCGAAAAATCATAAGTCTTAGTTGTCTTATTATACGCATCTTTTATCATTTCATCTCCGCACAAAATATCCCCAACAGCAGATATTTTTATAATCTCATCTGCTTCTAATATATTTTGATTCGTCTGACTAATACTATTTTCTATTTCAGAAAAAATATCATAGGTTCTTTGTTCTATCTCTTCTTTCTGTTTTGCAAGTAGCTGTTTATCTTGGTTCTTTTTATATTCGTTTACAAATACACATATAAATATTATAGCAAGTAGAATTAATGTTATTGTAAAAAATAACTTTATATTAAGATACTCTTGTACTTTTTCAATATTTCTTCTTTTATTTCTTCTATTTCTTGGCATTTGTGTTTCTCCTAAAATATTACTTTTTTAGCTTCTATTCAATTATATTTCAATTTTATGTTATAGTCAATTAATTACAAAAAAACATCTCTTTTACATATTTTTCTAATTTTGATTTTTAACTTGCATATATTATTTTAATAGTATAAAATATATTTATTAAATTTTTATATAATAAAGAAGGTTAAAAATGAGCAAATCAAAAAGAAAACTTTACGAAAGCATAAAAATAAATGATTTTCGTGAACTTGTTAACAGATACAAAACATTATATTTCAATAAAACTGCATTTGAATATAAAGAAACACCTCATTCAAAAGAGCATATAAAAATATCTTATGCTAAATTTGCTGATGATATTGAAGCACTAGGTACAGCCCTTTTAGATTTGGGTTTACGTGGTAAAAGAATAGCAATTATATCTCCAAACAGATATGAATGGTGCGTTAGTTACCTTGCTGTAACTACTTCAGATATAGTAGTAGTTCCCCTTGACAAATCATTACCTAATAATGAAATCAAAGATTTAATTATTAGAAGCAAAGTAGATGGAGTTATTTTCGATTCAAAATATGCAGAAGTTTTTCATAAATTACAAGAAGATAATACTAACAATTTAAAATATTATATATGTATGGATCAAGTTGATGGTTTTGATTCATATAACACTCTAATAGAAAAAGGTGCTTCTCTTATAAAAGAAGGTGCTTCAGACTACTTTGATATAACTATAGACAATAAGAAAATGTCAATTATGCTTTTCACCTCAGGTACCACTTCTATGTCAAAAGCAGTAGCTCTTTCTCAATCAAATATATGTGAAGATATTTATGCTTTAAGTCAAATGACTGATATACGAAAAGAAGATGTTTTCCTTTCTTTCTTGCCATTACATCATACATTTGAATCTACTTGTACATTTCTTTATGGATCATATTCCGGTATTACAATAGCTTTTTGCGATGGCTTAAAATATGTACAAAAAAACCTTGCTGAGTTTAATGTTACAGGATTCGTTTGTGTACCTTTAATGTTAGAAATCATGTATAAAAAAATAAGAAAAGAAATTGAAGAAAAAGGAAAAGCAAAAATGGTTAAATTAGCTAGTAAGTTATGCAATTTCTTTTTAAAAATAAAAATAGATATTAGAAGATTAGTTTTTAAAGAAATACTAAATAACCTTGGTGGTAAATTAAGAATCTTAATTGCCGGTGGTGCTTCAATGAGTAAGGAAGCTATTCAAGGATTTTTAGATTTAGGAATTAACTTACTACAAGGGTACGGTTTAACTGAAACTTCTCCTGTTCTTGCTGGTGAAAATGATAAATATAAAAGAGCTGGCTCTGTTGGGTTCCCTTTACCAGGTCTTGAAGTTAAAATTGATAATCCAGGAAAAGATGGAATTGGAGAAATAATTGCAAAAGGTCCAACAGTTATGATAGGCTACGTTGATAATCCTGAAGCAACAAATGAGGCTCTTAAAGATGGTTGGTTCTATACCGGCGATTTAGGTTATATAGATAAAGACGGTTTTCTATTTATAACAGGAAGAAAAAAAGATGTAATAGTATTAAAAAATGGAAAAAATATTTTTCCAGAGGAACTTGAAATTCTAATTAACCAACTACCATATGTATCTGAATCTATGGTTTTTGGCCGTCCATGTGATGATGGCGATTATAAAGTATGTGCAAAAATTGTTTATCAAGAAGAAACAATGAAAGAACTTTATCCAGATATTTCAAGTACTGATTATATGAATATTGTATGGGAAGATATAAAAAATAAAGTAAATCATACAATGCCTGCATACAAATATATAAGAGAAATTATCTTAACTGATAAACCTCTTATCAAAACAACAACACAGAAAATTAAACGTCATGAAGAATTAAAGTTAATTTTAAAACCAACATAAGTTTTCTTAATAAAAATATAAATCACCAAAAATTATTAAATTTTTCTAATAATTTTTGGTGATATTTTTTAATCATTGCTACACATATGTTTTCTTGTCATTTCTAATAAATTTAATGGTGTAAATCCTATTACCTGAGTTTTAGATCTATCCTTTTTTAAACTATCTTTTAATATTTCTGTTATCTTGTCTTTGCTTTCTTGTCTTTCCATATCAATATAATCTATTATAATAATTCCACCTATATCACGAAGTCTTATCTGCTTTGCAATTTCTATAGAAGCTTCTTTATTAACTGTAAATACTGTTTGTTCTAAATCTTTTCCCCCAATATATTTTCCTGAATTTACATCTATGGCTGTTAAAGCTTCAGTTTTGTCTATTGTAATAAAACCTCCACATTTTAACCAAACCTTTCTATTAATTGCCTTTTCTATTTGATCATCTAGGTCATACATTGTTAACAAATCTTCTGTCTTTAACTCTACCTTTACCTTCTCACTATTTCCGGTATCTTTAACAAGTTTTTCTACCTCTTTATATACTTCAGAATTATTTGTCCATACTTTCTCAATTCCTTGATCTATAATATCTATTAATAATTTATTAATAATCCCATCATTTTTATGAAGTAATTTGGTCTTAAATTTGTCTTTTTTTAACTTAACCTCTGAAAATTCTTTATTTATGCATGTAAGTTCTTCTACTATCTTATTAATATCTCTTTTTATTAAATCTTCTTCTTTTCCATAAGCAGAAGTTCTTATAATGGCACCATATCCTTTAGGTAAATTTTCTTTTACTATGTTTTTTAGTCTTTCTTTTTCTTCTTGATCTTCTATTTTTTGAGATACTGTAATAAATTCTGTATTGGGCATAATTACAACAAATCTACCAGGCATATTTATATGAGTGGAAACTCTTGCACCCTTTTTATTTGTACTATCTCTTTTCACTTGAACTAAAACTGGCATTCCTTGTTTAATATAGTTTTTTATATCGTGTTTGCTTAACATTTCATTTTTATTACCTGTCTCATTACTAACTCTTGGCATAACGTCTCGAATATGCATGAAAGTATTTTTTTCTTCGCCTATATTAACAAAAGCTGCCTGCATTCCATATAGTACATTTTCCACTTTTCCAATGTATATATTACCTTCAAGTCTATTTTGCCCACTTACCTCATCATATTTTTCTACAAGTTTACCATTTTCCATTAAGGCTACTATTTTGTTCTTATCTTCATCTACATTTATTATTATTTCTTGCATTTAAGTTCCTTCCTATTGATTATAAATATTCATTGTATTATCAATTCCATTATTTAAATAATATACTACAGCATCTGCTGCTTTGTCTTCTCCCTCTTGTAATTTTATATATTCTTCTTCTGATATTTGCCCTATAACATAATCTATTCTATCAAATTCATTATCTGGTCTTCCAACTCCAACACGGACTCTTGGAAAATTTTGAGAACCTAATTTTTCAACCATAGATTTCATTCCATTATGTGATCCAGCTCCACCTTTTGCTCTAACTCTTATTGTTGAAATATCTGTATCCATATCATCATATATAACTATTACCTTCTCTAATGGAACTTTGTAAAAATCAACGTATTCCTTTACAGATTCTCCACTTGAATTCATAAATGTTTGTGGTTTTATTAACATTACCTTCTGGCCTTCTATAATTCCGCTTCCAAAAATAGCATTAAATTTACTTCTTCCAAGATCAATATCGTATTTTTTTGCTATTTTATTGATTACATCAAATCCCATATTATGTCTTGTTCTACTATATTCTGGTTCCGGATTACCAAGTCCTACTATTAAGTACATTCTTACTCTTACCTCTCTTTTTAAATATACATTTCAAAATATCTAGCTTCATTATCTTCTATAAAATCTTCTATTTTCTTAAATCCGTCTTTTTATATAAAATTGTATTGCAGTTTCTAGTCTTTCATAAGTTCCTAAAAAGATTCGTTTAAATCCACTTTCTTTGCACATATCCATTGCCTTCTCGTATAATGCTTTTGAAACTCCTTGTCCTCTATAATCTTTTCTTACATAAAATTTTTTTAATTCTACATTATCATCACTATGTTTTAATAATGCAATAGTCCCAACAATTTCATTTTTCTCATTAAGCGCAATCCATAATTCTCCATCACTTTTTTTATAAATTTCGTTATTATATTTTTCTATTTCTTCTCTATGCTCCTCAAATCCAAATTCTTCTACATATATAGATATAATAAAATCATTAATTGCTTTATTGTATGATTCTTCGTAACTTCTTATATTTACCATGATTATTTCTCCTATTTTACTTCATATTTTGCAACTTCTTTATAATAATTTTCTATTTTTTCCATTGTTATCTCCCAAGAATACTCTTTGGATTTTTTAACTCCATTTGAAGCTATTTTATTTCTTAAATTATCGTCTTTAATTAATATTTTTATTTTATCTGCAATATCTTTTATATTGTCCTTTTCCACTAATAAAGCATTATAGCCATCTTTTACAAAATCCATATTTCCACCATTATTAGTTGTAATAACTGCTGCTCCACATGTCATTGCCTCTAAAACTGGTAAACAAAAAGATTCATATATGGAAGCACAAACATAAATATCTGTATTTCTTAAAGTATCACCTATTATTATTTGTTTTGGATTTATAATTGCTTCCTCTTTACTTTCTATTGGTGCTGTCGGTGTAATCCAGTTTAGTTTAAATTCATACCCCTCTTCTTTTACTTGTTTTATAGCTTCTAATATATCAGAAATTCTTTTAAACTTAGCATCTTCTGATCCTATTATAGATATCGTTATTATGTCATTTTCCTTATGTGGTTTATAATAAAATATTTTATCATCTACTGCATTTGGTATAACAATAGATTCTTTATTATACACCTCTTGTAGTTTGTCCTTAGCAAATGTTGAAACTGTATAAACAAATTTAGTCGTATATAGTTCTTTTTCAATGTATTTATATAATCTATCATCTACTTTTGATAAATCAAATAAATGAAAATCTCCTTGTTCAAAATAAATAACTGGAGCTATTTTTTGTTCAATACATTCATATATTTCTCTCCAATATGTAGCAACAATTATGTCACATTTTGGTATACTTTTGCATAATACTTTTTCCCAAGGTACTTGAATAAATCTAACATTTTCATCCAAAGGAAACCAATTTGGTCTTGGATAATGTGAAATCAAAGTAACTGTATGTCCCATCTTTGTTAATCTATTAGCATGTTCTAAAATTATTTTAGATCCGCCACAAATTCCAGTCCAAGTCATTACATACGTTATATTTAACTTCACTTTCTGCGTATCTGTATAAATTAATTCTTGAGGAATAGCATTTTCTAAATGTTTTTCTCTTTCATTAAACTCGATTTTTCTTAATTCATCCAAGTTTTTGAACATACTATTCCTCCTTTATCTAAAAAATTAATTTTAATTTATCCCATATTTCATTTGTTTTTACATATTCATTATAATGTTTTTTTACTTTTTCGTCATATTCTTTTAAATCATTTAAAAGTACATCAAATTCGTCGTTTTCAAACAATTTATTTACCTCTGGAATACCCATTTCCAGATTTTTGTATGTATTTTCTATACTATTTTTATAGTTTTTACTATTAGTTATATATTCAAATAAAGGTTTATATTTTATCCATCCTCTTGATGCTTTATAAAATCTTTGCTCAATTTGTTCTTCTGATGTTTTAATCTTCCTTAATGTTTTAGGATATTTCCCTCTTGTAATGTTTGTATATTTTAAAAATCCATCATGAAAATGATATACTGGAACCTTGATAACTTTTGAGTCATTTAACTTAGTAGAAAAGAAAGTATCTTCTCCTCTTGCTCCATCTGGATTATAAAAAGCAGGAATTTTGTTAATGTTTTTCATGTTTAAGCATAAGGTAGAACCGGAAACCCATTTACCTACGCCATCACTTTTAATTTCGTATGCTCCTTCCCCAGATGCTAATTTCGGATCAGCATAAGTTATTCCATTATACTTTATAAACTTTTCCTTAATCGAATCCCATGAAATAATATCATTACCTAATGCTTCTATAAAGCATTTAAATTTTTCTTTATCTACATCTTCATCTAATTCTACATATGGAATTGGTGAAATGTATCCACAATGATATCCTATTGTGACATCCGCCTGTTCTATATATTTTAGGTGCATTGCAATATTATCTTGTTTTTTCCATATTATTTCATTTGTATTTTCATCTTTTATACATGCTACTGGATATTCATCATCATCCCAAAATAATAAATAATCAACTTTTGACTTTAATGCATAATACATTAAAGAATTTCTTCCCTTTGCATGTCCATGCCCAAAAAACAAATCTGCATTTGCTTTTGTTAATACTTCTTTAGCAATTAGTTTTTTCTTTTCTTCTTCAATATCTTCAGGTGTAATATATTTTATTTTAATATCTTTATATACACTTGGTATAATCCCATAAAAATCAACCCTTGTTGTGTATTGGTATCCTAAATCAAACAATATAAAAATTGTTAATTTAACATTTGTATCTGTATCTTTAAATTGATTAATCAATTGTTCATATGTATTATTAATTACTTTACATACATTAGGTCTACCAGTTACAAATCCTAAGCCAAAATTTACCACTTTATCCATGCGTATGCTCTCCTTTTTACATATTGTTAGAACTTTAACAATATTATATAACTAAGTAATTATATCATATATTTTGCAAATATGTCAAATCAAGATTTTCTTGTGTTTCTAAGGTTTGAAGACCATAACCATCAAAAAAAGTTAGAAGAAATCTTCTAACTTATAATCTTTATCTAATTTATCATTAAGATAAATTTTACTTATTATTTCTAATTCTTTTATATTCTCTTCTGATAGGTTAAATGAGAATAATTTTTTTGGTGGAGCCATAACAATATACCTTATGGCAGTCATTGTTGAATTACTCATTTTTAGTGCACCCTTATCTTGTAATGCACAAGAACTACATTTAAATCCACTATCTCTAAAGCTAAAGTACTCAAGTTTTTCTTTTTCTCCACAGCAGACACACTTATCTATTATAGGCATAAATCCCAATAAACACAAGAGTTTTATTTTGAAAATAGCAATAATTAAATCCAAACTCTTTTCTGACTCTGATATCATATATAGTGTATTCAAAAATAATTGTAAAATTTTATATGTATTTTGATTTTCATCTGTAACATCATTAATAATTTTTGTAATATGTACAGCATAATTTAACTTATCTATATCTGTTCTTATTTTATAAAAAACTTCTATAACTTCACATGAGTTTAAATTATATGAGCTTACTCCCTGGTAAATCATATATTCTCCAAAGCATAGAAATTGAGTTGCTGCCATAAGTCCACTCTTTGGTCTTCTTGAACCTTTTGCAGCACACCCAATTTTTCCATTAGGAGTTAATATTGTTACCATTTTATCATAATCACTCATATTATTTTCCGATATTATTATTCCTTTTGTCTTCAATATTCCCATATTGTTCCGCCTTCATTACAACATTTTCTATATTTTGTTTTTCTATATTTTGTACCTCTTTTAATTCTAAAAAAGTATTAATATCTCCTGTATTTTTAAAAGTATTCCATGCCATTTGTTTTATCATGTAATTCATCTCCATTCACAAGAAAAGTCTTTCCTTTCCTTCTATTATCTTTTGCATTTTTATTATTTTTATACTAATTCATAGAATTTATTGCAATTTAAATTTTTTTACAAATTGATCATTGTTAAGCCAATCCTCTTTTACTTTTACCCATAATTTTAAATTTACTTTTATATCTAACATTTTTTCAAGATCTTCTCTTGCATATGTTCCTATTCTTTTTAACATACTGCCATTTTTTCCTATAATAATGCCTTTATGAGAATCTCTTAAGCAATATATTGTCGCATCAATATTGAATATAGGCTCACCTGATTGTGTTTTTTTCTTTTTTATTTTATCTGCTTCTACAAATATTCCATGAGGTACTTCATCGTTTAATAACCTTAATGCTTTTTCTCTTATTGTCTCTTCTACTAATTGTCTTGTAGTTTGATCTGTATATTCCTCAATATCATAATATGCAGGACCTTCATTTAAGTTACTTTCAATTTCATCTAAAATTACATCCACATTTATATTTTTAACAGTAGATACTGGAATTACAGTTACAAAATTGTATTCTTTTTGGTATATACTAATTAATTCTGCAATATGTGCTTTATCCACTAAATCAATTTTATTAATTACAAGTATCGTTTTCTTTTTAGCTTCTTTTATTTTTTCTAGAATAAGCCTATCACCTTTACCAATTTCATCTGAAGTAGCTTCGACCACAAATACAACAACATCAACATCTTTTGCAACATCAAAAGCTGTTTCCACCATTACATTTCCTAGTTTAGATTTTGGTTTATGAATTCCTGGTGTATCTATAAATATTATTTGTGAGTTTTCTCTATTAACAATAGCTTTAATTGCATTTCTAGTTGTTTGAGGCTTATTTGCAATAGCCGCAACTTTCTCTCCAACTAATTGATTTAATATACTTGATTTTCCTACATTTGTTCTTCCTATAATTGACACAAATCCTGACTTAAACATTTCTCCTCCTAGTGCGTTTTTTCCATTTCATTTACAGTTTTATTATATAATTCAAACATTAAAAAGTCAACTAATTGTTCATGTTTCAAGCCCTAAACTTCAAGTCAATTTGATACATATAACACTAAAAAATGACAAAGATAAAATATAAATTGAAGACAAATTGTTAAACTTTTTGCCTAACATTTTGTCTTCAATTAAATCCTTGTCATTTTTTGTTTTTATTTTGAACATTTATGTTTTTTATTCATTACTTGTTTTATTGGCTTTAATTTTTACATTTGCATTTATTGGACATATTTGTATAAATGTTTTTCCATCATTCACGTCAATTTCTTTACCTTCTAAGTCTTTATATATAGTTTGAGAACTCCTTGATTTTTTCTCACATTTTATTGGTATTGCTTTTCCATTTGTAATGTAATATCCATCAAGTGTTTTTACATTGTCTATATTTTGTCTTCCATAACTATCTATAGATGTATTTTTAGCAAATGATATTATGATATTCTTGGTGGTAACCGTTTTATTAGTGTTCCAATCTGTTTGTTTTTTCCCTCTTGAATATCTAGTATAAACTTTGTTTTCTGAATCATATGTATATTTTACTGTATTATTTTCTGAGTATGGAATTGTAACACTATCTGCTACTTTTCCATTTTCTAAATTTACCTCATCAACCACATAATTTAATACTGTATCTTTTTTTGTAGTTGTTTTATATTCTTTTCTTTGTGCTATTTTTAGAACATTGGCAGTACTTGTTACTGCATTATGAGGAGAATATCTACTGCTATCTCTCCAGAATGAAGATGCACTTTCATATATACCATTAATATTATTTACCCCCAACTCGCTAATATCTGATCTTGCTTGTGGGCTCCAACCATAATGAACATATATTGCATCATTTTCTAAAGCATAATCTAAAAAATTGTGTCTTGAACTTCTAAGTGGACCAACTTTTGATACGTCTTTATCTTTCATTACAATCATTAGTCTGGTTTCTCCACCTTCAACTATCATTTCATATATTAAATCAGCTTGTTGTAAACCAGCTTGTGGCATTGCATTAATGTTATTATCTATCATAAATGCAATTGGCCTTGTATTTCCTGCAAATGTTTTTGGAGTTTTTACTTCTTCTTTTTGTATTTCATTTTCGTCATTGTCATTAACTGTTGCAACTCCAGTGTCTCTATCTTCATTTTGTTTTACTATTTTCATTGCAAATAATACTCCAGCCACAATAATCAGCATTATTAGTACAATTACAAGAATTCTTGCACCACCTTTTGATTTACTTTTTTCATTCCTAGTTGTTCTCTTCGCACCCATAAACGGTTCCCCCTTTTAATGTACTGCTAATGATATTAAACCATATATTATTAATACCAACATAATTCCTATACAACTACTAAATACTACTTCTGATAACTTATGCTTATTTGATTCTATTCTGCTTTCCGCAAGTAATATTGAAAGCACAAGTGATAATGTGATAATTACAACATTATCTGTTGTTAGCCAAATAATTGTATTTGCTGCAAAACCTAATGCAGCATGACCACTTGGTATAAATCTTTTATTTAAAATTTTATGTTTGTTCGTAGTAGCAATAGCTATTAATGCAAGTATTCCTATTATAGTAATAATAACTGAAGCAAATGCTAAATGTACAGGTGAACTTGCAATATTTCTTATAAACTCTAATCCTATGTTACTAATTTTATCAAAAAACAAAAAGTATGCTACAATAACAGCATTAATTGCAGTTATAACAACCCCACCAGCTGCAACATCTTTCGCAATTTTAGCTTTTGGATGATATAAATCTGTATATAAATCTACAACTGTTTCAATTGCTGTGTTTACCATCTCTGCAAATATAATTAATACAATTGTAAACATAAAAATTAAGAATTCTGCCTTTGATAAATCAAAGAATAAACTTATAATTACAACTAACACTGCAATAATTAATTGTCTTTTTATATTTCCTTGAGTTGTAGTTGCATATATAATACCATTTATTGCATTCTTCCATGCATCTAAAAACCCTTCGTTTTTTATTTTATGATCTTTATCTGCTTCGTAAGGAAGATCTCTACTAATATTTAATTTTTCAAGTATATTTTCTTCTTTTGCTCTCATTTGTTTTTTATCATCTTCTATCATATGATCATATCCCATAAGATGATAGAATCCATGAACTACCATATATGATAATTCTCTTTCAAAACTATGTCCATATTCTTTTGCTTGTTCTTGCACTTTTTGTATTGATATTACTATATCACCTAAAATATCCCTAACTTGATTTTCATCATTTTCAGTATCATCAACTTGATCTTTTTTAGCTGAATCTTGTACCATTGTGTCAAGCTCTTCTTTTTCAAACATAGGAAAAGAAAGTACATCAGTAGCCTTATTAATATTTCTATACTGTTTATTTATTGTTTTTATTTCTTCTGGGTTAGTTAGTGTAATACTCATATATAAATTTGTATTTTGCAAATTTTCTACCTCAAAGCATTTATCTACTACCTTTTTTATTGTTTTTTCGTATTCGTCATTTGTATCAATACCTTTATATATAATTTCGCAATTTTCTTTCATTTCAAATCCTTTTCCTTATACCACAACTTTTTCTTTCTTAGATTTTTTCTTTTTTTCATTTTTTACTACTTTTGTATATTTTCCATCTGATGAATATGAATTCATTAATTCCCTCATTGCACCTAATTCAACTAATCTATTTTTATAGAATTTAATAATTTTATAGTATTTATTTTCATTTATAGACACTTTTTTAAGGTCACTTTCCACAAATAGTATCTCTTTTTGTTTAATGTATTCATCGTAATTTGAATCTTTTAGTTCATTAACCTTTTTATATTCATTCCAAAAAGCTTTATACTCTTCTCTTTGAGATGGTTTGTCCCAATAAATTTTTGTGCTAAGAAGACGTACATTGTACTCTTCCATAATATTAATTAATAGTGAATATGCTTTTTGTTGTTTCTTTGCAATTTTAGTATCAACTATTAAACTACGTGCATCTTTTAATAATTTAATATAACATTGCTCAGCTACAACAAGAGGCAAACTATGTGTAAACAATTTTCTACTAATTCCTAAAAGAATCATATTTTTCTCAATATTATCATTTTGGTCTAATTTGCCTACTGTAAATCTTTCAAACTCGTTATATCCATCTAGTATTTCTTTATATGTGTCGTTGTTGTCTAACTCCATTTTAATAGGTAAAATATTAGAAATATATTCCTCTAATGTTTTAAAAATTTTATTGTATATTTCTTGCTTTTCACCATCAGATATATTATCTGCTAAACGTATTGAGTAATGTTTTAAAAGTCCTTTATATAATATTTCCATTTCAGCAGCATAAAACTTTTTATACTTTTCTAATATTTTTGTTTTTTCATTTGATACAGTTTCATAATCTAGTCTCATTAAATACATTTGTTTTTTATATTTATATTCCGTATATCCAGTTTCTTTTAGATGAGTGATCATATAATACTGAGATAAAGCTTCTTTTTCAAATTCACTTGCAGTATCATTTTTCACTTTTTTATAAATTGAGTCCATAATATATTTATCAATTGATTCTAGATATAGTGCATATGTATCATCAACCTTTTTACTAATGGCTTCTCTTCTATTTTCATCTTCAATTTTTTCTACATTTAAAGAATTTTCATATGCCTTTAACACATTATTTCTTTTCATAGAAATCATCATACCATTTAAGCTAACTTTTGTAGGTATTAATAATTTTGTTAGTGTGTTTGTAATCTTAGAAAAAAATGTTTTCTCCGAGCTATATACTCTTAAACTTCTTTCTTCCATATACTCCCCCGTTCCGTCTTTTCTTTTGTTTTTTTGTAACTGACTTCTCATTAATTACAACTCCTTTAAAAGACTATTTTTTCTTTTGTCCCAATGTTTTCTTGTACTTCATATGTAACTTCAACTTCAACATATCCTTCACCTTGAGATACGTCTACTTGTTCATTTAATATACTTTCAGGGTCTTTTATCTGATTATTTAATTCTTGCTTTGCTCTTTGTACTCCCATATTTTTAGCTTCTTCTGCACTATGAATAATATCTACATTTTTATATTCTTTATTTGTGTGTTTTATAATCTCAATTGGCAAATAAAAGTCTGAAAATAATCTTAATTTTTTATTTTCCTCTATTGTATCATAATTTTCAAAATTTGAAACCCTTTTATAAAAATTTATTTTAAAATTATTTATATTTACGGAATATTTATTTTCACACGATCCTGTTTCCTGTTTTTCTGTTTCTTTTAAATACACCTTTTGTTTATTTGTATACCATACCTTTGCCTTTATTTCCCCTTGTGCGTGGACATAGCGAGTTCCTGTATACTTTCCTTCCATCCATCCCCCAATTAAAATATCACCTTTTTTTACAAGGTCTCCTTCTTTTACTAGGGGCGTACCATTTCCAGCATTCACTTTCAATATCATACAAGTTTTATCTGCAACAATATTACAATATTCGTCTTCATTTATTATTTCTGGTTTTTTATCTGCCTCTACTATTTTTATAATCATATTTGTACCTTTTATCTCAATTCCAACCCATGCAATATCGTCTCTTTCTAATCGTAGTTTATTAATTACTTCTTTTGTGTTAATCTGATTTTTAAACTTGCCTATGTTAAATCCCCCGTCTTTTACAACTTGCAAAATTTCTTCTTTTGATATACTTTGATTTCCAACTACATCAATATTCCATATAAAATTAGATAATGCAATAATCCCTAGGAAAACAAATATTAATAAACCAATAAATAATTTTCTTTTTTTATATTTATTTAAAATGAAAGGCACACCTTTTTTATTATCAATCTTCATTTTACATTGAGTTTTTTTGCAAACAGACTTTAATCTTTTAAAATCACGTATTCCAACTCTTGCATGTAATATTGTTGATTTTTCTCTTTTTAAATTCCATAAAAATATGCTCTTACTAGCACATATATTAATAAATCTCTCTATATAATATCCTTCTACAACAATATCTACAAAACCCAAAACGTAGTTTATTAATATTTTCCACTGCAAAGTTATTCCTCCTCGCTTTCAAGATCTTCTGTATTTTCAAAGTCTATACTATCTATTTTTCCTTTAACAATAATATCATCTGTTGTCATTTCATCTAGCTTTAAGTTAAATCCATTAATATTAATAATTCCAATATGTGTATTCAATCTAATAAAATAATCCTGATACTCCAATATTCCCTTATGATTTTCTATTAACACCTGCTCAAATCCCACAATTGTAATCTTAGGATTATTTGTGCTTAACTCTTGCGGAATATCTAATAAAGTATCCAATCTACTTGGTTGTTTTCTTTTTCTCATATTTCCTCCTTGTCAGTTAGGGGACGTTCCTTTTTCTGCCATCTTGTCACCCTAGGGACATTCCTTCGAAGCCACCCAAAGATGGCAGAAAAAGGAACGTCCCCTAACTGACACTATTGTTCAAATTCGTCTAAAGACTTAAACTCATACCCCTGTTTTTTTATTTCTTTAATGCACTCATCTAAAATGTTGCTATTATCTTTTGAAGTTCCATGTAATAGCATAACCTCACCATTATGCAAATTGTCTAAAATTTTCTTTTTACCATATGCTTCTCTGCCCTGTTTTGCTTCATCCCAGTCATCATAAGCAAATGACCACATAACCGTTGTATATCCTAAAGTATTTGTATAAGCTATAGTTCTCTCACTATACTCTCCTTTTGGTGGTCTTATATATTTCATTTCATACCCAAATTTTTCGTAAATAGATGTATGTAATTCCATTACTTCTTTTTTTATTGTTTCGTTATTAATTTCAGGCATAGATTTATGGTTTACTGTATGATTTCCTATAATATGACCCTCGTCAATCATTTGTTTAACTAAATCTGGCTGAGTATTTACATAGTGTGCCGTAATGAAAAATGTAGCTGGTACTTGGTTCTGTTTTAGTACCTCTAAAATCTTTTTGGTATATCCTGCCTCATAACCACTATCAAAAGTTAAATATATGTATTTTTTTTCATTATTGCCCATACAGATTCCTTTATATTTTTCTACTATGCTTTTATTAACAGCTCCTAAGTCTGGCTGAGTGTGATTATAATTTCTTTTAATTCCCCATCCGATTTTTTTATTGCTAAGACCTGCTTGTGCATTTGTTGTTACTACCTCTCCGATTTTCTTTTGCCTGTATTATAGAAAATGTAAAAGTAAATATTAATGCACAAACTACAAATATACTAGAAATTGTTATCTTTTTATCAAAACTAGCTTTCATACTCTATTTCCCCTCTCTTTTTTACATTGTATGAATTTTCAAAAAAATTATTACTGGTTATTAGATATAGATGAAAGAAGAAATTTATTATATATGAGATAAAAGCAAAGAACATTAGATTTTTAATCCAATGTTCTTTATTATTTATTAACTATTTACTTTTTCTTTATTATCCTTTTTTAAAGCAATGTATATAGATGCAATTATAAGTATAATAATTATTCCTAAAAATACGCCTGTCGTATCTATACACACATCTCTTATAGATGGTCCTCTTCCTGGTACAAAGCTTTGGTGCCACTCATCTGATACTGCATAAATAAGTCCAACTATTAGGCTTGTCCCTAATTTAGTTCGTAGTTTTATAGGGAAGGTGCACATGAAAGTCATAATACACATCCCAACTACTGTATAAATTGACAAGTGAGCTAATTTTCTTACTATTGGTTCAGCATGTTCAATCATTTTCGTCTTTGTTTCTGCACTTAGATCTTTTGTATATGGAAACCTATTTATAAATTCAGTTGTTATTTTATTACTTAAACTTCCCGACTCTTCTCCATCTTGTGCAGAAAAATTAAATATTATAAAAAACGTACAAAGCAGTAAGATCATCGAGATAATTCTTAATATAATTTTTTTCATATTTTTCCTCATTCAAATTTAGTTAAACTATTTTATATTTTATTTTCCCATTACAGCTTTTATTTGGCTCTTAGCATTTTGTACTGATGTAGAATCTGGAAGCATAATATATAATTCTTGACTTCCCATTGAATAAGTAGGTCCATATGATCCTGTACCTGTTAAAGAATTTGATTTTACTGTCCATGATGACATATTTTCTAACTGATTCTTTACCAATTTACTTATTTCACTTTGTTCAATATTAGTTTGAAAACTTCCTTCTAACGAATTTAAAATACTTGTATATTTTGTCAATATTGTTGTGCTATTTGCAACTTTTTTAATAATGGCCTCTATAACATGTTGTTGATTTTTAACTCTTTGATTATCTCCAGCTGCAAATGAATATCTTTCTCTACTAAATACTAAAGCAGCACTACCGCCTATATGATTATATCCTTTTGTAAAGCTGTAGCCACCACATTCAAAATCATAGTCTGAGTATACATCTACTCCACCTAGTGTGTCTACCAACTTAATTATAGTAGTAAAGTTCACTCTTACATAATAATTTATATCCACATTTAAAAGATCTTCAACTGTTGTAACAGTTTCACTAACTCCATATATTCCTGAATGTGTTAATTTATCTTTTGCCTGTTTACTATGCAATGTTACATAGTAATCTCTTGGAATAGAAGTAAGCAATATTTCATGTGTATTTGTATTAACAGTAGCTAGTATATTAGCATCACTTCTTGAAACATTATTAATATTTCCATAAGTATCTATTCCACTAATATATACATTAAAGACACCGTTTTCTATATTATTCTTAGAGTTTTTATTTAAGATTTCTGCTTTTTTCTCTATTTTATGTGTTGCTGTATATATAACTTTTGTATTGGCTTTAAAATCTTTTATTTCATCATCTAACATACTGTATTGAGTTGAACTTATTAAAATAGCCTCAATATCACTATTTACTAATTTATTTCCTATATCAGCTAAATTATTTTCTTGTTTCAAAACAATACTTGCTTTGTTTTGTATTTCTGTTTTCACATCATCTTCAACTTGGAATGTATAAACTCTTTCGTCATTTAACTCTTCTATTTTATCGTATTTACTATCTTTCTTTACTACAACATAATATTCTTCTTGTTCTGCAACTTCTGTAAACATTGACTTTAAGAAATTATCTGTTGCAAAAAGATAATTAGTTGCATTAACATACACAATCGAAACAACAATTGCAATAATTAAACATACAATATTTAATTTACGTGTTTTATGCTTTTTAGCAAGTCCAGTAGCTATTGCAAAAGTAAAAACCATTTCTGCTATGGTGAATATAGTTACATATATTCCTGGTAGCATATCCATTTTTATTAACGCAATATAAAACATAATTGAAATTACAACATATACAAATGATAATAATTGTAATACTGCATCAAATTTAGTTTTCTTGCCTTTATTATTTTTCTTCCTTATAGATTCTCCTTTATTTCTATTCACCTGACTCATTAGTTAACCTCCTTGGTTTTTGATATACTTTTATTTCTTAGTTCCTTAACTGTGTTTATCAAATATCTCAATGCTTCAAATTTTAATATATATGATAACAACATATATATTATTATTCCCATTATTATTTGGCAAATTAGTAACATTACTGAATTATGTATAATATATTTGACTGGGTATATTATTATTCCCATTATAATTGATAAAATAATACTTGGTAATATATCCTTATATTGCTCCTTTATACTATAATCTAAAAACTTTCTATTAGGGTATGCATTAATCAAATTTGATATAATAGCATATACTGGTTGTAGCAGTAGCATTACTTTTATTCCAAAAGGAACACTTATTAATAATATACTAAAACCAAAAAACTTTTTTATTATCTCAAGTTTTAAGTACACATCTGACCTTCCTATTGCTTTGATTGCTTGCAAATTAGCTGTATCAATCAAATAAAAAGCATATGTAAAACACAAAATTTGCATAAATGGAACACACTCTGTCCATTTTTCCGTTAGTAAAACTTTAACTAAAGGCTCTGCAATAACAGCCAAACCAACCACTACTGGAAAAATTATAAAACCACTTGTTATTATTGATCTTCTTACCATATTTTTTAGTTTTTCCTTATTGTCTTGTTGATTTGATAAAGCAGATAACATAACACTTGATATTGAACCATTTATATTATTTACTATTACCTCTGGAAATTGTTTTCCTCTATTATAATAACCTAACATTTTACTATCGTATATTTTTCCTATTATTAAACCATAGATATCATTATATATATTGTCTATTAAACTTGCAGCCAATATTTTCCATCCATATTTAAATAATTCTTTAATTTTTTTAAAGGAAAACAACAATTTAGGTCTCCATTTTACAACTAAACATAATACTATCATTATAATTAGATTATTGGTCAATTGCTGTGCAACCAATGCCCAAACTCCCAATCCAATATAAGCTAAAATTATTCCTACTGTTCCTGAAAATATAATTCCTAATATACTGCTATAAAAATACTTTTTAAACTGCATATTTCGTGATAATATTGCATTTTGTACTGAAGTTATTGCTCCAAAAATCAAACTAATTCCTAATATTCTAATTATAGGAGTTATTCTAGGTTCATTATAGAATGATGCTATAATTGGTGAAATCAAAAACAATACCATATATAGAATGATTGCAATGATTAGCATTAAATAGAACATTGAAGAAGTATATTCTTCATCTATCTCCTTCTTTTGTACTATCGATGTCGTAAATCCTGTCTGTATGAATACATTTGCAATAGAAATAAATATCGTTGTAATAGCTAAAATACCATAATCTTCTGGTAATAATAAACGTGCCAAAATTAGCTGTACCACAAATTGAACACCCTGAGTTCCTATTCGCTCCATCATTTTCCAAATTAAGGAGGAAATCACTTTTTCTTTTACATTTGTTATATCACTCAATTCTTACTGCTCCTTAAAACTATATTCTTTATGAAGTCTTTTAGTAAATTTAAATTACCTCCACATATCTTACTTATCATTTTTTTATCATACTCATTATCTTCAATTACAAACTTTGGATGATTTAGTGGGAATTTCATACCTTGTGCTTTTAAATTTATTGTTTTAGATCCTTTAGTATGTGTTGCATCTGGTCCATTACCAATATTACATATTAAATTACACGAAGGTGATATCGCTAATCCTGATTGTATTAATCTTGCAAATCCCCATTGATAGTCCCACGCTGTGGTATTTCTGCTATTATTATACAGCTTATCATAAGCTAATTTTCTAGAATAAAATTCATAATTATTTAATTTATTTTTTAGTAATGTTTTTACTGCTTCATCTTTCCAATCCGTAATTTCTATATCAAAATATTTCCATGCTCTTTTCCATGAAGCCCATCCATGTATACCACCAAATTTTGAAAAATGATAACTATAATCTCCTCTTTTCCAATTATTTAGTTGATTAGTGCCACTAATCAACATAATTCTTTCATCGTCTCTATATTTTTCTAGTAATTCATCACAGTATCTAAAGAAGCTAATATCCGGTATGCAATCATCTTCCAATATAATAGCCTCGTTTACATTGTCAAAAATCCATGAAAATCCTGTATATGGTCTCTTACAGCATCCCAAATTTTGTTCTGAAAAATTCTTATGAATATTACACTCCCAATCTATTTTTTCAAATATCTCTCTTGTTTTTTTACATTTTTCTATATCGTCTGGCTTGTCTTTTCTCGGTCCATCCGCTATAATGTACAATTCCTTAGGTTTAACTTTCCTTAATTCATAAAATAGCTTCATAGTCGTTTCATACCTGTTAAATATAACAACTGCAACAGGGCTCTTAACATTATATTCCATCTTTTATTCCTCTCTACCTTTTTATAATTAAAACATTATTTAAATTGTTGTATCCATTTATTTATATTCTCAATCGGTAAATTAATCTTTGTTTCTATATTAGAATTTATTAATTCTTCTAATCTGCTTATATTATCTCTTTTTATAATATTAATGTTATAGTCTTTCGCCATTTCTTCTGCTCTATTATCTATTGATATAATAATGGTTCTGCGTTTTTTTTGCATTGCTCTAATTCCCCCATGTAATCTAGTACCTATAAAATCAATATTTAAACTTTCGTTTTCTAATAACTCATCATAATCTTTTAAAGATGGAGGTACAATTTCAACCTCATTGAGAAATTCTAGTTGTTTTATATACTCATAATCATCGTATCCGTTGTGGCCAAAAATATACTTTTTTATAATTCTTTTTTAATATTTCCAATAACTGCCTATCCTTATCATATTCTTTATTATAGTCTGTCAAAGTGCAAACTACATTCTCAGCTTTTTTTATAGGAATATTACTACAATGTTCATTTGTTAATTTCCATAGTGTTGGGCATCCGGTGTTTATGACATTTTTTATTCCTATTTGTTCTAATTTCTTTTTAGTATATGAATCCCTTACACTATGCATATAATTTTTAGAAATAATTGAATTATATAATAATTTAGTATATATATTTGCATTTTTCGAATACTGATTCCATCCTACTCCTAATAATATTGTATCCTTCAGTACACTTTTGTTAAACAAAGTAATATCCCATTGCCTAAATCTGCCACACATATTTGACATTAACAAATTGCTACCTAGCACAAATTTATAATCTGGATTATTTACATTTTTTAAATACTTATTTGATATTGGTAGGTGCGTACTAATGTCAAGAATCTGCTTTTCCTTAAATATTTCATTAATTACATCAAAGCATGCATTAGCAATTATTTCATCCCCTAAATTTAAAGATGCTTGTCCTGGATTAAATAAGATTATTTTTTTCATTTTTTACCTCTATTCTTTTTATTTTATAAAAAATTGGTATGGAATTATGTTGTACATTTTTATTGATGAAAGTAAAAACTGTACAAGATTTAAAGAAATAATTCCCCAATATGCAATGTTTTTTATTTTTTTATTTTCTATATCTCCTACTATATTTGGAAGAAAAATTATTATAAAAATATAGAAATACCACATAATTCTATTTATCATTGGTAATCTATTAGTAAATGATTGTATAAAGAAAGCTACAAACATTATATTATATATAATATCTATTTCTTTATTGTTTTTATTAGTTTTATAATAATATAAATATAATCCAACGATTAAATAAAATAAAATTACGAATGCTTGCGTCAATCCACTTGTTGAAAATGTTATATTTTCCGGTATATAGTATGGATAAACCTGCCTTGCTAGATTTATTATAATGTAAAAGCCCACAATTTGCATTATTAAAAATAACACAATTTCTATAGTAAAATTCTTCTTATTAATTTTTATATATCTAAAGAAGTATGCTATCAGAAATATAATAGCGGTTTTATGAAATAGAGAAGCTAATAATACTACTAATATAAATTTAATCGGTTTTTTTTCTTTTATGAAACTATAACTATTAATTACGATAGCTACAGCTATCATCTGTCTTAACGCAGTAAATGATAATGTAAAAAATTCTATTCCCATAAATATTATAACACTTAGAAATGGATCCTCTGATTGTTTGTATATAAAATACATCACTCCGTCCATTTATAATTGCTGAAACAATTAATAAGAAAACTTGTGGTGGAATATGCATACTTGATAATACTTTCATTAAGATTCCAAATCCAATTTCAAAATTTAATTTTTGTTTGGTTATTACATCAATAAACGAAATATTTTCACTTCTTAGGTAATATTGTATATATTTACTTGTATCACTCCCCACATTTTCTGCTCTTAATCCTTGTATTAATGTAAATAATATAAATATTACACTGCAAAATATGATCTTGGAATACTTATTGTATTTTATTTTATATAAAATTATGTACATTATTAATATTAAAAATAAAGCTATTATATAAATACACATTTTTCTACCTCTTGAATTTAAATTTTTTCATATAGAGTAATATATTGTTCAAATTTTTCCCATTTGTCATACTTTTTTGCTTCTTCAATACAAATCTGGCTATTAAACATATTACACTTTCTTACATTTTTAATTGCATTTACTAATTGATTTATATTCTCTTTTTCTATTATAATTCCACAATTACCATTTATAGCTTCTACGCTTCCTCCAGTATTATATGTTATTACCGGTAATCCACAAGCTAAGGCTTCTATATTTGTTGTAGGAAAATTATCTTCTAATGTTGGATTCACGAATACATTTGCGCAACTGTATATTTCCGCTAATTCTTGAATAGAATTTGTTTTATTTATCTTTATAATATTGTCTGGAAAATTGTTTTTTTGTTCCTCTGTTAATCCTACCATCACAATCTGATAGTTAGTATTTAATGCTTTTGACAATTCTATAAATGTATCTGCTCCTTTTCTTTTTGTCCATTCGCTTGCTACACCTAATACTATAAATTTTTCTTCTATATTATATTTTTTTCTAAAATTAGACTCTACTTTTTTGAATTTGCTTAAATCAATTCCATTTTTTATAACTTGTACGGGGTATCTTTGAAGAAATGATTTCTCCACTTCCCTTGCTAACCATTCAGATGGTGTTATAATATGCATATTGGTAATTGAAGTAAAAGTATCTTTCTTTTTTCTGTACTCCTTTTTTGAGAAATCAAAAAAGTAACTCTTAGGATATTCTCTTAATTGTTTGCAATTTTTGCATTCATTTTTCCATTTCTCGCACTTAATATAATCATAATGTACACATTTTCCTGTGTACGACCAACAATCATGTAATGTCCAAACAACAGGTATTTGATTTTTATTAATATACTTAAAAAGTAAAGGATAATTAATATAATTTCCATGAATATTATGTAAATGAATTATATCAGGTTTTATTTTATCCAATTTCTTTAAAAATCTTTTTGTTGCAAAATACGAATATCTCCCTTGCCTTCCTGTTAATCTAGATAACAAATTATGAATATAATATTCTAACTTTGTTCCAATTTTTATTGCATTTTTATCATTGCATTTTCCATATCCATATGCAATGTAACTTTCCATATCATTTTTTTCAATTAATTGTCCAATATCTTTTGCAATTCTTCCTGTACTTCCAACTCCACATACTGTATTTATTTGTATTATTTTTCTTTTCATTTTTTCCTCATATCAAACTCATATCAAATATTTATTTAATTTATCATAAACAACCTTACTTCTATGGTTTTTTTCTACCAAATTTATAGCATTATTTATTATACTTTTAGTATCTATTTCTCCACTAAGTATATTCTCTAGCACAATTTCCAATTCTTTTTCACTATTTACAACAATTCCAGCTTCGTTTCTTTTTATATATTCATTAGACTCAATCTCTTCCGGTCCATACGCTATTAATAATCTTCCACTTGCCAAGTAATCTGGAATTTTAGTTGATACAGAATATTTTACTTTTTGGATATTTTCCTTGTTAAAATCCTCTGTATGTATTAAAATATCTGATTCTAATATTTTTTTCTTAACTTCTGTTGCTTCAATATACCCTTTATAGGCAATTCCTTCGGTGCTTTTCAATTTATCAGTAATTTTTCTATTCTTTTCACCAGAATATACCTCAAAAATTAATTTTTCTTTTTCATACTTATCATTTATTTTCTTTACAACATTCCCAATACTTATTATATTCTTCCATCTATCATATCCTAAATTTCCTATGTAGCGAATAATTTTTTTACTTGTTTTTCTTATTTCATTTTCGCTCTCGATATTAGTAGTATTCATAAGAACAATTCCCCTTTTAGTAAATTCTTCTTCGTAGAATTCTTCCATTGCTTCACTTATGCAAAAATACTCTTTAGCGTACATTATTGTTCTTTTGAATTTTTTTCTATAAATACTTTTATAAATTCGAGCACCTAATGTTTTTTTTGATATTTCCTTTCTATAGAATTCATCTGAAAAAAATATGTAGATAGGAATATTATAATCTTTCGATATTTTAATTGCAATATCAAATGCAAAAGTATAATCTCCAGCAACAAAAAATATACTTGTTGGTTTTTCTTTTTCAAGCCATTCTTTTAATTCCTTAGTATCCCATTTTCCAATTTTCCATAAAAGATTTCTTAACAAATATATATTTCCTGTTCTTCTTCTGCCATATTGAAATATATTCTGTTTCTTATTATCGCTTTTGCATTCCTCTTTCTTGATCTGGTAATGATTATTGATTTTTCTTCCCGTATTATATTTTGCATTTAATATTGATCTAATCATTCTATCATCACTAATGCAAAAAAAACTGTCACAATTTTTTGCTTCTGTATTTTGTTCTCTAAAATATAATTGGCATAATTCAGATTTTGAAAATTCTGAAAACAAATTTCCTATTGTTTTTCCCATATTATCGGTTTCGTTTATTGGATTATGACTAATAATAAGTATTTTTCTTCTCATTTATTTCCCCCAAACAGTTCTATTTACTATGTCTGTATAACTTTGAATTATCTTTACAACCTTTACTGAAACATTTGTATCTGCATAATCTTCAGCCATAACAACTTCTTCATTATTGTCCCTCATAGACACTGCAAGTTCTAAGGCTTGTTCCACAGTTTTATCTGTTATTCCACCAATTACAACTGTTCCTTTGTCTAGCACTTCTGGTCTTTCTGTTGACGTACGAATTAGTACACCTGCAAATCCAAGCATTGCACTTTCTTCAGATAATGTACCACTATCTGAAAGTACACAATACGCATTTTTTTGCAATTTATTGTAGTCCATAAATCCAAAAGGTTTCAAATTTTGTACCAATGGATGAAATTTAAAATTACGCTTATCTATAAATTTTTGGCTTCTTGGATGTGTTGAATATATTACAGGCATTTGGTATTTTTCCGCAATATCATTTATTGCTGTCATTAAAGACATAAAGTTCTCTTCATTATCTATATTTTCCTCTCTATGAGCTGATAATAAAATATATTTGTTTTTTTGTAAATGTAGCTTATCCAATATATCACTTTTTTCAATTTGGTCTATATGGTCTCTTAATACTTCTCTCATAGGTGAACCTGTAACAAATATAGTTTTTCCATCTATTCCTTCTGAAAGTAAATATCTTCTTGAATGTTCTGTATATGGTAAATTTATATCTGATATATGGTCAACAATTTTACGGTTAATCATTTCAGACACATTCCAATCCCAGCATCTATTACCAGCTTCCATATGAAAAATTGGAATTTTTAATCTTTTAGCAGAGATTGCTGATAAGGCTGAATTTGTATCTCCTAATAAAAGAACTGCATCTGGTCTTTCTTTTTGCATAACCTCATAAGATTTTGCAATAATATTTCCCATAGTTTCACCTAGGTCTTTTCCCACGCTTTCAAGATAATAATCAGGTGCACGTAAACCTAAATCTTCAAAAAATACCTGATTTAGTGTATAATCATAATTTTGTCCTGTATGAACAAGTATATGGTCAAAATATTTATCAGCACATTTTATAACTGCTGAAAGTCTTATTATTTCTGGTCTTGTTCCTATTATTGTCATTAATTTTAATTTTTCCATAAAAGTCCTCCTATTTTTCTTTTACTTCCATATAATATGTATCTGGTTTATCCGGATTAAATATTTCATTAGCCCACATAACAGTTACCATATCTGTATTTCCTACATTTTCAATGCTATGTGTATACCCTACTGGAATATCAATAACTTCAAGTTTATCTCCACTAACTTTATATTCTATTACTTTGTCAGAATCTATTTTTCTAAAACGAATAATTCCAGTTCCACTAACCACAATAAATTTCTCATTTTTTGTATTATGCCAGTGATTTCCCTTTACAATACCTGGTTTTGATATATTAATTGATACTTGACCTCTTTCATTAGTCTTGAACATTTCTGTAAATGAACCTCTATCATCAGTATGCATAGTTAAAGGATAGCTGAATTCTTCTTCTGGTAAGTAACTTAAATATGTACTATATAATTTTTTACTAAATTCATCTTCCATATTTGGTAATTGAAGATTTTTCCTTGACTTTTTAAAGCTATATATTAATTCAACTATTTCTCCCAATTTTACTTTATATGTTAATGGAATATATCCAAATCTTTCATTTATATGTTCTTTTCCATTTAATGCATTTATTAATTCTTCTACAACATCATCTATATATACTAAATTTAATATTACTTCTGAATCATTAACTTTTATTTCTAATCCTCTTGCAATATTATTACAAAAAGTAGCAACAGCACTATTGTAATTGGGTTTGCACCACTTTCCAAAAACATTTGGAAGTCTGTAAACCAACACTTTAGTTCCATTTTCCTTTTCATATTTGAACATTAAATCTTCTCCCGCTTTTTTTGATTTTCCATATGGATTATCTAGACTTGCTTGGATTGATGAAGTAATAAGAATAGGTGCTTTATTATTATGTTTTCTCAATTTTTCTAATAATACTGAAGTAAATCCATAGTTTCCCTTCATAAAATCTTCTTCATTCTCTGGTCTGTTAACTCCTGCTAAATGAAATACAAATTCACACTTTTTAGTATATTCATTTAGTTCTTCATCCGTAGTATCAATATCACATTCATATATTTCACTTATTTGACGATTCTTTAATTCAGCAATCAAGTTTTTTCCTACGAATCCTTTTGCACCAGTAACTAAAATTTTCATCTTACTTCATAACACCTTTCCTTATTTATTTTTCCAATCTTTTAATTCCTTTTGAATATAATCTAGTTTTAGTAATTTTTCTTTTACTTGTTCTATATTTAATAATTCTGTATTGTTAGAATTAAATTCAGATAACTTTGTTCTTTCTTCATTTCCATCAACAAAATATTTATCATAATTTAAATCTCTTTTATCACATGGAACTCTATAGAAATTTCCCATATCTATAGCATGTACGCACTCTTCGTTTGTTAAAAGTGTTTCATACATCTTCTCTCCATGACGTATTCCTATAATTTTTGTTTCTTCTTTTTCTGCACCAAATAATTCCTTTACAGCTTGAGCAAGTACTTCTATTGTACATGCAGGCGCTTTTTGTACCATAATATCTCCTGCTTCAGCATGTTCAAAAGCAAACACTACAAGTTCCACTGCCTCTTCTAAGCTCATAATAAATCTTGTCATTGTAGGTTCAGTAATAGTAAGTGGCTTTCCTGCTTTAATTTGTTCTATAAACAAAGGAATTACAGAACCTCTTGAACACATAACATTTCCATATCTTGTGGCACATATAGTTGTTTTCTTTGGATCAACCGTTCTTGATTTTGCAACAATTACTTTTTCCATCATAGCTTTTGATGTTCCCATTGCATTAACAGGGTATGCTGCTTTATCAGTAGATAAACAAATAACTTTTTTTACTCCTTCTTCTATTGCTGCCTGTAGCACGTTTTCTGTACCCAATACATTTGTTTTTACAGCTTCAAGTGGAAAGAATTCACAACTTGGTACTTGCTTTAACGCTGCAGCATGAAAAATATAATCCACACCATGCATTGCATTTTTTACACTTGCTAAATCTCTTACATCACCAATATAAAATTTTATTTTATCATTGTGATATTCTTTTCTCATATCATCTTGTTTTTTTTCATCACGAGAAAAAATTCTTATTTCTCCTATATCAGTATTCAGGAATCTGTTAAGTACAGCATGTCCAAAAGAGCCTGTACCTCCTGTAATCATTAATGTTTTTCCTTCAAACATTTTAAGTTTCCTCCCTTTATCTCAACTACATTTCTTATTATTTTACTTACATATTCCACTTAAATACGGTCTTAAATGGATTATTTAAATCATTTGCAAATACTCTATTTACATCTCCTATATTTGAAACAGGACTATCTTCACAAATTATAGTTTTTAGTCTTTTATCTAAATCTTTGTTTTCCATATATTCAATTGCTTTTTTAAAATCCTCTCTTCCAGATCTACTACATCCTATAAAAGATAATCCTTTTTCTAAAATATTTCTTGTATTAATAGATACTTTATTTTCACTAACCCCCATCAACATTACATACCCTTGTGGATTTATATATTTTATAATATCATCTATTGCGTAGTAACATCCTTCTCCTCCAGCACATTCGAATGCATGATCGACATTGAAATCATCTGGAAGTTCATCTGCTAAATAAGTCTTATTTACAAATGTAAATTGTTTTAATTTTTCTATATTTTTACCTATTACATATATTTTAGTTTTCGGAAATTCTATACATAGTATTGAAGCTACAACATAAGCTAAGCTTCCATCTCCCCATACTCCTATACTATTTCTTATTTTGTGTGATGACAATTTAAATCTTGTGATTGCATGTACTCCAACACTTACAAATTCTGTAATAGCAGCTATATTATCTGGTATCCCTTCATATGGAACAACCCTATCTAAAGGCATATCCACAAATTCTCTCATAAATCCATCATATCCACTCGATAAAAATTTACTTCCTTTTGTATAATTTTCAAATATAACATCACTTTTTTTCTCAGGATTTGGAGTATTTGGAATCATAACAACCTTTTGTCCAGCTTTATATGTATTTGTATCGTCATATACAACTTTTCCACAAGCCTCATGTATTAAAGCCATTGGCAATTTTTTTCTAAGTATTGATATATCTCTATTTCCTAAATAATATCTTTGATCAGCATGACATATTGAAAGATAATTTGGTTTAACAATAACTTTTCCCTTTTTACTTATACTGCTGTATTTTATATTAAAAACCTTAGGTGCTGTTAATTGATATATATAATTAATCAAGACTATTCCTCCTCTTTTAAAAGTGCTTGAGCTATCTTGTAATCACTTATTGTTGTTATTTTCATATTAGATGTTTCTCCTAATACTAACTTTACAGGTATATTTCTAACAACACAAATTTTACAAGCATCAGTCAATATTTCCTTCTCATTATCTGTTAGATCTGCATATAACTTTTTTAATAAGCTTATTTTAAAACTTTGAGGAGTTTGTCCTTGATACATATTTTTTCTATTTGGTATATCTGATATTTTATCATCATCTTGTGAAACAACAATTGTATCAGTAGCTGGTATTACAGTATCACACGCATCATATTTTATAGCTGTATCTATATTTTCCTCTATTATTCTTAAAGTAATAAAAGGTCTTACAGCATCATGTGTTACAATAATATGCTCATCAGATTTTCCAAATTCTTCTTCAATTGCATTTGCAACATTCATAATAGTTCCATTTCTATCTTTTCCACCCGAAACAATTCTTACTTTATCTTTATTTTCAATATATTTATTTACTATATCGTTCATATATGTAATCCAATCTTCATGTACACCAACAAAAACTTTATCTATTTTTTGACATAGTAAAAATTTTTCAATTGTATGAATTATTATTGGTTTATCTCCCAACATTAAGAATTGCTTTGGCATACCATTTGCCATATTCATTCTTTTTCCTATTCCACCTGCTAAAATTGCTCCAAAAATCATTTTTTATTTTCCTCCTTAACATTGCAATAATATATTCCTTTATATTTTTTATAGTTATTATGTATATCACACATTACAACATTATGCTCTGGTATCTGCTTTTCCATAGGTGGTAGTTTCATATAATCTCCAAATGCCATTTTTAAATATTGGTCATATCCTTTTGGAATTGGCATATCATATCCTTCAAACTTTTTGTATATCGCTCCTTCAAATATCTCCTTTGGATATTCATTTTGCATATATTTTGGACCAGAACATAATTCTGTAATATATTTACAGTCTTTAATTTTGTATTTTGTCATTTTTTTTTCTGCAAATTTATAAAGTTTATATCTTCCCTTTTTTGTTGGCACTAATTTAAGCATTAACTTGCCGATATTTTTTATAAGCTTTCCATGATTTTCCGGTACCATTTGCGTACAATAAAGAGAATATATAAGTGCCCAAAACTTTTGTATTTTTCTTTTAATTTTATTGCTTGGGCATCCGTCCAATGGCAACACATCTATAACTATACCATGATTAATATCTAAATCTTTTTGATGTATTTTTATAAATGTTGTATTATTATCATTTATTGTCATAAACATATTTCTTGTAAAAACATCCTTTGTAGGGAACACGCATGAATATTTTTTTGTATCTGCCTTTTCGTTCCACATCAATTTCAATTTTTCATAATCATCTCTTGGCATAAACACATCTACATCATCATCCCAAGGTATAAACCCTTGATTTCTAACAGTTCCTATACAGCAGCCTCCACAAAAGTATATAAGTAAATTATTTTGTTCGCAAAATTTTTTCAAATATAAAAACATTTCCAGTCCTTTAAGTTGTAGTTCTCTCAACTCTCCATCTTTGAACTTATAATAGTTATTATTTTCTTCCAATTTTTTTCACCTTTTTCTTTAATATTTTACCTATTCCTGCAATAGAGCCTACTCCATATGCTATATGAAATAAAGGATAAATTATAAAACATAAAATACATTGTAATATTCCTGATTTTATGCTTTTTAGGCTAAATATTAGATCTAATATTAAATATAATCCAATTTCACATAAAAACATAATCTTTAAAAACTTTATATTTAGTAAGCATATTATTATGCCAATAATCAACGATAAAACAAACATCAATGGTATAAAGTGTCTTAATCTCATAGAACCTGGTATAATATATCCTGTATATATGGCCCACTCGCCATTTTGATATCCCATTTTCATTATTTTTTTTATTGTATCTCTTGGATAATACTCTATTTCAACTTCATTAAATAAATATACTTTTCCACCATTTTTCTTAATTCTATGGTTAAATTCATTATCTTCACTTCTTATTAATTCTTCATTAAAGTATCCTATCTTTTCAAATAATTCTTTTCTAAATGTTCCATATGGCACTGTATCTACATATCCACTCTCAGCCTTTGTTCTAAAGCAAGAATTTCCTACACCAAATCTTGAAGATACAACATTAGCTATAGCTTTTCCTTTTTTTGTTTTTCCTTTAGCTGCAAATAAGCACCCAACATTATCTGCATCAGTGTTATTTAGATAATACACACATTTTGAAACATAATTATTAGGATATTTACTATGTGCATCTAATCTTATAATAATATCATTTTTTGCACTCTTAATTCCCATATTAACAGATTTTGGAGTTATTCTTTCTGGATTATACATTAAAATATACTTCAATGCTTTGCCTTCTAAGGCTAATTTTAGTTTTTCAACCGTTTTATCCTCTGATTTGCCATCTATAAATATTACTTCAATTTTTTCTTTATCATAATCTTGATTTAAAATCGAATCAACTAATCCCTCTATATATTTTTCTTCATTATACATCGGAATAACAATTGTAACAGTATCAAGATATCTTTTCTCTGTTATCATTTTTTCACTCCTATTACTGTTTTAAAACATACTTTTATATCTTCTATAATATTGAATTTCTTTATGTACTCTAAATTCCATTTCATCTTTTCAGGTAATATTCTTTGTACATAAATATCGTCAACTTTTTCGCCTTTATTTAAATATTGGCTTATCATTTCATCTTCATCTTTGTACTCAATACTTGCTCTTGATGAAATTCCTGCTGGCATAAGCAAAGTTGCTTTCATTTCGTCTGTGTATTTGTTTACGTACTTTTCTACTTCTGGTCTTGTTCCTACAAATGACATCTCACCTTTTAGAACATTTATAAGTTGTGGGAATTCATCTAATCTGCATTTACGTATTTTACTTCCAACTCTTGTTATTCTTGGATCTTCGCCAATAGTAACTAAAGCTCCCTTTTTATCTGCATCTTGTACCATTGTTCTAAATTTAAATATTCTAAATTTTTTACCATATTTAGTTATTCTCTCTTGCCTATAAAATACTGGACCTTTTGAATCAATTTTTATTGCTATTGCTAAAATAAGCATAATAGGAGATAAGATAATTAATAAAATTAATGATGCTATAATATCAAATAACCTCTTTACTATAAGGCTTATTTTTTTATGTGAAAGAATATTATAATATTCTTTCACTTTTTCATTTTTCATATTTTCTGGCAAGTTTTCATATTTTTTAAATATCATTTTGTATATTCTCCAACAATCTCTTTAAAGTTTTCTATAATATATTCAACTTGTTCATCAGTTAATTTACTATATAGTGGTAAAGTAATTTCATTTTTATAGAAATCGTATGCATTAGGATAATTTGCAATGTCAAATCCTAGCTTTTTGTAAGCTGTTAGCATTGGTAATGGCTTATAATGTACATTACATGCTATTCCTCTTTCTGCCATTTTTATAATAATCTCATTTCTTTGTTCTTCGTTAATACCTTTTATTCTTGTAAAATATAAATGTCCTGATGATCTATGATTTTCATCTTTATGGTTTAATATCATAATTGGTAAATCTTTAAAAGCCTCATTATATTTTGATATAATTTGGTGTCTTCTTTCTACTAGTTTTGGATATCTTGCAATTTGTGCAAGTCCTATTCCTGCCATTATGTCAGTCATATTACATTTGTAATATGTATCAACAATATCATATTCCCATGCACCTAATGTATTTTTATGTAGTGCATCTTTTGTTTGTCCATGTAAAGATAATAATTGATATTGTTTGTAGATTGCCTCATTGTCTAATCCCTCTTTGCTTTTCCAAACTGCAGCGCCACCTTCTCCTGTTGTTAGATTTTTAACTGCGTGAAATGAAAATGTTGTAAAGTCTGCAAACTCTCCTGACATCTTTCCATCTTTTTTAGCGCCAAATCCATGTGCACTATCTGCAACTACAATTATTCTGTTATATATTTTTTGTATATCATTATTTGCCTTAAATAACTTTTTCTTTTCCTCTACAATTTTAAATATTTTGTCATAATCACACAAAATTCCAGCCACATCTACAGGTATAATTACTTTTGTTTTTTCTGTAATTGCACTTGCTAATTTTTCATAATCCATTTCAAAAGAATCTTTTTGTGTATCTACTAATACAATTTTTGCTCCTACATGAGCTATAGGACTTGCTGAAGCTGTATATGTATAACTTGAAGTTATTACTTCATCACCTTCACCTATTCCTAATATTCTTAATGTTAATTCTAAAGAAGCTGTTGCAGAATTTAAACATACAGCCTTTTCTGTATTACATAATTGTGCTATTTCTCTTTCAAATTGTTTTGTCTTTGGGCCTGTTGTAATCCATCCTGATTTTAAAGCATCTATAACACTTTGTATTTCATCTTCACCTATATCTGGTGGAGAAAATGGTATGTTCATTTTCATCTATTTTCCCTCTTTCTTATCTTTTACAGACTTCTCTTGTTTTTCTTCCTTATATGTTGGCACAATTTTCTTTATATTATGCTTTATTTCTTTAATAGAAATATCTTCATTTTCTATTGTTTCCTTGCATATTTCCAACTTATTTTCTATGTCCTTCATAGTTATTTTAGATGGTTTTGCAATAAAAATCTTGTTGTGTTTTGTGCTTTGTAATCCTTCCTCTGCCATTAATATTTCTTCATATAGTTTTTCTCCAGGTCTAAGTCCAGTAATTTCTATTGGTATATCAACATTAGGTTCTAGTCCTGATAATTTTATAAGACTTACTGCTAAATCATATATTTTTACAGGTTCTCCCATATCTAAAACAAAGATTTCTCCACCTTCTGCATATGTAATAGCCTGTAGTACAAGTTGTACAGCTTCTGGTATTGTCATAAAAAATCTAGTAATTTCTTTATGAGTTACAGTAACAGGTCCTCCTTTAGCTATTTGTTTTTTAAATAATGGAACAACAGATCCATTACTTCCTAAAACATTTCCAAATCTAACTGCTACATATTCTGTTTTACTAACTTTATTTTTTGCTTGTATAATCATTTCACATAGTCTTTTTGTTGCACCCATTACATTTGTTGGATTAACCGCTTTATCCGTAGATATTAAAACAAATCTTTTAACATTGTACTTATCACAACAATTTACAACATTGTATGTTCCAAATACATTGTTTTTTATTGCTTCTAATGGGCTAAATTCCATTAAAGGTACATGTTTATGAGCTGCTGCATGAAATACTAAGTATGGATGATGTTTTTCAAATACACTTTCCATTCTATTTTTATCTCTAACACTTGCAATAATTGCATCTATTTTTATATTTTTATAATTAGCTTTTAATTCAAGTTCTATATCATACAAACTATTTTCATAAATATCTATTAGTATCATTTCTCTTGGTTCAAATTTTGCAATCTGTCTGCATAGCTCAGATCCTATCGATCCTCCGGCACCTGTTATCATAATAACATTATTTTTAATTAAACCCTCAATATTGCTATTATCTAGCACAATAGGTTCTCTACCTAATACGTCTTCTATTTCAACATCTCTTAGGCTCTGCATAATATTTTTTTCATTAATAAGATCTTGTATTCCCGGTAATATTCTTAATTTAACACCTGTTTCTTGACATATAGCTAAAATTTCTTTTCTATCTTTTGCAGAAATATTTGAAATTGCAAAGAATATAATATCTATTTTTCTCTCTTTGCATATTTTAATAATTTCATCTCTTCCACCTAAGATTTTAACACCGCTGATCTTCAAATCTTTCTTTTGTTGATTGTCATCTATTATTCCAACAAGATTATATTTGCTCATTAGATTTGCTTTTATATTCTTTATTACGTCTGTTCCTGCATCGCCAGCTCCGATTATAAGTAATCTTTTTCTTTCTTCTTCAGGCTTTATTGTAATTTTATTTGTCATAATGAATCTTATTATAACTCTATATGACACCAAAATTATTGAAGTAAAAATACCAGCTAGTAAGTTTTCATTAGCTGACAAAATGTCTAAATTAAAAATAATTCCTATAATTGAAACAACATTACTAGATACCATACAAGCTAACGCATAACTAAAATATTCTTTTGCACCTTCATACATTGTGATGTTTTTATACACTTCAAATAAATTTAAAAATATTTGATATACTATTATGGATATTAAAATTGAATTAATTAATTGGTTCTTTGTAAATTCATTAATAATCTCATAGGACTCGTTTAAAAATATTTGAGTCAAGAAATATGAAATTGCAATAGATATAACATCTATTAAAAGTAAAATTAACTTTGTATATTTTTCCAATGACTTTAATGTTTTCATTTTTTCCCCATTCTATTTTTTTACATTATATATTTAACTTTAATTTTTTTCAACATTACTATTTTGTTTTCTCTATATAATTCCAAGAATCTCTGCACATATCTTCTAATGTTTTATTAGCTTCCCATCCTAATTCTTCTTTTGCTTTTTGAGGATCAGCATAACATGTTGCAATATCCCCTGCTCTTCTTGGAGCTATCTTATATTGAACCTTTTTTCCTGTTGTCTTCTCAAATGCTTTAACCATGTCTAATACGCTATATCCTGTACCCGTTCCTAAGTTGTATATATATAATCCTTTTCCTTCTTTATCCAACTTTTCAAGTGCATTTACATGACCTTTTGCCAAGTCTACAACATGAATATAATCTCTTACTCCTGTTCCATCTGGCGTATCATAATCATTACCAAATACTGATAATTCTTTTAATTGTCCATTTGCTACTCTTACTATATATGGCATTAAATTATTTGGTATCCCTTTTGGTTCTTCTCCTATTAAACCACTTTCATGAGATCCTACTGGATTAAAATATCTTAGTATACATATATCCCAAGTATTATCTGATGTATATATATCTTTTAATATTTGTTCTATAAATAATTTAGTAGTTCCATAAGGATTTGTTGTTCCCCCAACTTTGCAATCCTCTGTTAGAGGTATTTTTTCAGGATTACCATATACTGTTGCCGATGAACTAAATATAAACTTCTTACAATTATATTTTCTCATTGTATCTAACAATACAAGTGCTCCTGATATATTATTTGTATAATACTCTATTGGTTTTTGAACAGACTCACCTACTGCTTTATACCCTGCAAAATTTAATACAGCTTCTATTTCATTTTCTTCAAATACCTTTTCTAGCTTTTCTCTATCTAGATAATTCATTTCATAAAATTTGAAACTTTTTCCTGTAATTTGTTTTATTTTATCTAGTACCTCTGGTTTACTATTTGAAAAATTATCTATAATAATAATTTCTTTTCCTTTATTCAATAATTCAACTGCAGTATGACTTCCTATATATCCTGCACCACCTGGTAATAAAACTGCCATTTTGCTTTTCCTCCATTCATTTCAAACATTGTCTTCCGTAAATATTTTTCCATTTATTTGATATTCTAACACAAATATCTGCAGCGTTCAATAAAAATGATAATATTATTACAATATTATTTATTTTTATCCTATTTTCTTATTAATTAAGTTTATTATATCTTAGTATTCTAACATTTTCGACATTATCTCAAATTTTCCCTCTTTTATAAAAAAATATTGACAATTATTATTTTTTAGATTATATTATAATCGTAATTGGAAATTTTAGGTAATTAATTCGTAATTTGTCGAATTACATTTCATTAAAAAGAGTTTTATTTCACTGTTTTATGTGGGGGAAAATATATGTTAAATTTTGGTTTATGTGATGACAGTCAGTCTGCCATTACAAGGTTGTCAAGAATGCTAGATTCTATTATCATGCAAAACAACCTGGATGGTCAGATTGTTTTTTCGGCACAAAATCCTACAGATTTATTAAAATATATAAAAGAAAATTCTGTTCACGTGGTTATTTTAGATATAGACCTAAACAACGAAATGTCTGGATTAAAACTTGCAGAAGCAATACGCAAGTACAATAAAAGTATATATATAATTTTTATTACTGGACATCTTGAATTTGGGTTAGTAGCTTATAAATATAAGACATTTGACTATATTGCAAAACCTCTTACTCTTGAAAGATTGCAAGAAACAATACTAAGATTATTTGATGATGTTTCTAACAACAACCCTAAATATATAAGGCTTAATCATAATAAAACAATTATCCCTGAAAATTCCGTTAACTTTATTCAAAAAGACGGTATGAAATTGGTTTTTACTACGGATACACGAAAATATGAAGTATATAACTCTTTCAATAAGATAGAAGCAATATTGCCTAAGCAATTTGTTAGATGCCACAAATCTTACATCGTAAACTTAGACAAGATAGATAATATTAATATTTCTACCAATACAATTTCTTTTGATAATAATGAGAAATGCTATATTGGTCCAAAATACAAAAATAATTTTATGGAGGTTTTTAACAATGGAAATTTTACAAACAATCTGGACAGCATTAACAACGCCAAATGAAGAATTAATAAATATAATTAGTATACCTTTAGCCTTTCTAGATGCTTACATAGGAATAATATTCTTTTCTGCATGTTTAAATATAAAATCTAGTCGTAAACAAAAAATAATATATGTATGTACATTTTCTGTATTAGCTTTAATTATTAATATGGTTCTACCTAATTTATATTCAACTTTTGTACGTATGATTTTATGGCCAATTTTAGTAATACTTATACTAAAGACATCTGTTTTAAAAGGTATATTATCAGAAGTTGTTGTTCTTGCAATAACTTCATGTTTAGAATTTATTTCTACTAGAGTAGTGTTTGGAATATTCCATGTAACTACAAATGAAATAATGTTAATTCCTATTTATAGATTTTCTATCATATTGAGTATATATTTAGTTATATGGCTTTTAGCAATTGCTATTAAATATTTTAAGATAAATATAAAAATATTTGATGAAATGCCAACTAAAACAAAACTATTATTACTAGCAAATATCTTGTTAATGGCAGTAGTAATTGCAATGCAATTTTATTTAATTTATTTCTATATTGACATTATGCCAGCATTTATTACTTTTATCAGTATATTAGGTTTACTAGCATATTTCTCAATTAGTATCTACAGTATTATTAATTCATCTAAACTCGAAATTACAGCAAGAGATCTAGAAGGTGCGAACTTAACAATTCACTCTTTACGTGTTTTACACGATACAGTTAGAACTTTCAAACATGATTTTGATAATATAGTAAACGGTATTGGTGGATATGTTAGAAATAATGATATGGAAGGCTTAACAAAATATTATGATCAATTATTACAAGATTGCAATAAAACAAATAACCTTTATTCACTAAACCCAGATGTTATCAATCATCCTGCTATTTATAATATTTTAGCAACAAAATACTATGTTGCAGATGAATTAAATGTTCAAATTAATCTAGATATTTTCTTAGATCTAAAAGAAATTGAAAAGTATATGAAAATTTATGAATTCACTAGAATTCTTGGTATACTATTAGATAATGCAATTGAAGCTGCAAAAGAATGTGATGAAAAAATAATTAATGTTACATTTAGAAAAGAAGAAAGTAGGCATAGAATACTTGTTATTATTGAAAACACATATGTAAATAAAGATGTTAATATAGATCAAATATTTGAGAAAGGTATTTCAAGTAAACAAGGTAACTCAGGTTTAGGCTTATGGAAAATTAGACAAATTTTAAAGAAAAATAATAATTTAAATTTATTTACTACTAAAAACAATGAATTCTTTAAACAACAATTTGAAATTTATTATTAATATAAATAAACGGTTTCTAAAAAGAAACCGTTTATTTTCTATGCAAAGAATAATGTTTTATCCGAACTTTAATTTTAGTCTTTTTTTATTAATGATGCAGGCATTTTTGGTTGATGTAATAGTCCCATTATGATACATGTTGTATTTGTTGCTTTTGCATATCTCTCTGCAATTTTTGCTATAAATTTTAACATAATAATTCCTCCCCTATTATCTCAATTTATAATAAAGCATTGCCGGCTAATGCTATTATTAACTTAGTTTGTTTGTTCTACTTGTTGTGCTTCTTTTAGATATTCTTCATATCCATATTTGTTATTTGTAAGTTTGTATGCAACTCTTGTTATTGTTATTGTTTGTATAATTACTCCTATAATTAGTATATTTGAGATTGTATTATCTTTAATTATTAGAGATACTGCTAATGTTAACACCAATGTAATATATGACATTATTTTTTTATTTTTTCTTTCTTTTTTGCTTATAATTGGTACATTTTCCGTATCAGCTGGTGCATATAAGCTAACCATAAATATGCCAAATATTAATGCTACAGCTACTAAAATATATCTTTCTATGTCTCCAATTACTATGCTTTTACTTAAAAATATATTTCCATAATAGAATAAACTTGTACCTATAATGCAACCTAAATGGCTCTTCAAATGAAATCCTCCAGAAGCTGCCCTATATGGTATTATTGCAATATATGCAAATAACATATACCAGCCTATTCCAAGTAAAATGCTTATTCCAAATATGATAAATAACTTTGGTATTTCTCCTATTATTAGTTGTATTCCATACAGTATAACTTCTGCTTTTTCATCATCTATTTCAGGCATCTTTTTTCGTATCATTTTTACAATATAACTACATATTTTATCTACTAATTTATCTATCATTTGATCACCTCATTTGATCTATTTATATATTACATCTTAAATTTCGACTTTTTTCATTTTGTTTATTAAAACGCAAAAAAACTATATGAAAAGTTAATTTCTATATTTTCATATAGTTTTTTCTTGTTTCATAAATTTTATATTTTTATTTTAATCCAAACTAAAAAGAGAAAGTATTTAAAAAATACCTTCTCTTAATATAAATCATTATATTCTTATTTTAAATTTCTTTTAATTTGTTATGTTTAATGAATCCTACAATTGATCCACCTATTAATAATACAATAACAGAAATTAGTCCAATTCCAAAACCTGTTTGTGGTATTACTCCACCTGCTGTAGTATTGTCCTTTTTAGTTGTATTTCCTCCTGTTGTAGTGTTATCTTTTTTAGTTGTATCTCCTTTTGAATTATTTCCATTTTGTCCATTATTGCCTGATGTTGAAGCTGCTGTTACTGTAACAGTACAACTTGCTTTTTTCTTTCCATCCTGTGAAGTTACTGTAATAATAGTAGCACCAACTTTTTTTGGTGTAACTTTTCCATTATTATCTACAGTCGCTACACTTGTATCACTAGAACTCCATGTTACAATTTTGTTTGTAGTTGTTGTAGGGTTAAATGTTGGAGTAAGTGTTAAAGTTTTTCCCATTTCAATTGATCTAGTTCTTGGTAATGAAATACTGTCTAAAGCTATCTCTGCTTCTAAATTATCTACTAATATACATCCATACATATCTTTAACACCATCTCCAGAGAAGTAAAGCCACATATAATATAAACCGCTATCAGGTACAGATACATTTTTTTGAGCATATCCATGACCATTCATTCCATTCGCGGTTGAATATCCAAGCCACAATCCCCATTCATTCCAATTAGATTTTGGAGTTTCCGCTTTTATTAAATTTTCAAGCTCCATATAATCTCCATTTTTAGATTTAATTTCTTTATATTTATTTACAAGAGCTTGATCTGTTATTTTTTCATATTGGTAATAAGCTTTACTATTATACTGATTTCTTAATGGTATATCTATACTAATTGTTCCAGAAGATTGAGAACTAAATTGCATCTTATTTGGTATCACTGTATAATTTGAAACCCTTAAATATGGTATTTTTAAATTAACAGCATATGGCTGTAAAACAACTGCATCATTTGTTTTATCTTTTATAGTAATGTAGCCAGTATCTACAGCATTCATAACATTTCTCAATGCCTCCTTGCTTGTGTTTACCTCAATAACCGCTGTTGATTTTGTATATTCCTTTATCGAATACCAATTTGTTATCTGATCCGTTGAAGTTCTTTCAAATCCAAATTCATATTCATGTGTAGTATCTAAAGTTAAACCACTAAACTCAAATTTTATACTACAATCATTTGAATAGAAATTTCTTGTTACGCTAACATCTGCCGCATTAGAAAAACTTGGTATAAAAAACATCAATGCTCCTATCATCAATGCCATCATAAAATATTTGACTTTTGTCATTTTTTTATCCCCTTTCGTCTTTAGAATATAATATAACTAATTTATATCACTAATATTTTATAATGTAAAGTTTTTTTATAATTTTTTTAATATAAAAGTAAATTCAGTCAAAAGTGAAATTAACTTTTATATTTAACCTTTTATAATTTTTCTCATTATTTTGCATTATTGTACAAAAACTAAAAAAGAGATATAAGTACTTTTTATACTTATACCTCTATATCTTCAATGATTTTCCAGCTCCCAATTTTTTCTGGTAATGCTTTAAATACCATTTCTTCTTTTGTAACTGGATGCAATATTTTTAACATATATGCCCATAGAGTAATTTGTTTTCCATGTCCTCTACCGCCATACTTTTGATCCCCATATATACTATGGTTTCTGCTAGATAATTGCACTCTAATTTGATGATGTCTACCTGTATGTAACAAGATCTTTAAAACTGATAGATTCAATTCTTCATCATATTTTAAAACTTCATAATCCAATTTTGCATATTTACTATTTTTTGTACCTTCTTTTACTACCTTACTCATATTGTTTTTCTCATTTTTTAGTAGATAATCTTCTAAAGTTCCGCTTCTTCTTCTCCATTTTTCCGTTAACAATTACTAAATATGTTTTTTGAAATTGTTTCTCGCGTACCTGCTCGCTAAGTCTTGACGCTGCTTTAGAAGTTTTTGCAAACACCATTACCCCACCAACTGGTCTATCTAGTCTATGTACTAATCCTAAATAAACATTTCCGGGTTTATTATACTTTTCCTTTAAATATTGTTTTATAATTGTAAGCATATCTATATCACCAGTCTTGTCTGCTTGTGATGGTATATTTACTGGCTTTTCTACTACGATAATATGGTTGTCTTCATATATTACTTTTAATTCTTGCATTTCCTTAGTCCTCTTTATTTTTTTATTAGCTTTCCCATCTTCCATAAATTCCGCAAGGAAGAATTAGTTTTGAATCTGTCATTGGAAGTCCAATTTCTCCAGAACTTAATTTTCCTCTATATTTTTTTTCAACAGTAAGTTTTAATATGTTTTCTAATACAGTGCTAGATATACCTGTTGTATACGAATTAATTAAAAAGAATAATGGTTTATCTGACAATACCTTACTGCATAGTTCTACAAGATCCGCAATGTTTTCTTCAAATTTCCAAACCTCTCCGTTTGCTCCTCTTCCATATGATGGAGGATCCATAATTATTGCATCATATTTGTTACCCCTTCTAATTTCTCTGTTAACAAATTTTACAACATCATCTACAATAAATCTAACCGGATTATTTTTTAAGCCTGATGATTCAATATTTTCTTTTGCCCAAGTTGTCATTCCTTTTGAGCTATCAACATGGCAAACAGAAGCTCCTGCATAACTACACGCAACAGTTGCTCCCCCTGTATACGCAAATAGATTTAATACTTTTATTTCTCTATTTGCCTTTTGTATTTTTTCTATCATCCAATCCCAATTAACTGCTTGTTCTGGAAATAAACCTGTGTGTTTAAATCCCATAGGTTTTATATTAAAAGTTAAATTTTTATATTTTACTTGCCAACTTGTAGGCACTTTTTTGCTATATTCCCAATATCCTCCACCAGTATTACTTCTATTATATTTGGCATTTACATTTTTCCATTTTTCTGGAAAAGACTTACTTTTCCAGATGATTTGAGGATCTGGCCTTACAAGTACAATGTCTTTCCATCTTTCTAATTTTTCTCCATTTGCCATATCTAATATTTCGTAATCTTTCCAATCTTTTGCTATATTCATTTATACATATATGTTAGATATTTTCTAACATTTTCCTCCCATTAATATTTTATCTACTCTCATTGTTATTATTATCTCTTTGTTTTTCTTCCTTAGTATTATTCTCTGTTTCTCTTTCTTTAATTTTATCCGCTAATTTTTTTGCTTTTGACTGTATTTCTGATTTTTCTGAATTTGTTAAATTCCAAGATTTATTATCTGATTTACTTTCTCTATCTTTTTCTACTTCTTCTATTTTTGGTATTAATCTTTCAAGTCCCAATTTTTTTAATGTATATATCGTTGCTTTTAAATCTTGCTTATCGTAACCATATTCATCATTATTAATTAAGCTCACTAAACTATCTTCCAAGTTATCTTCTAAATTGTAATTCCATAATTCTTCATCTAGTTGCTTATATTTTTCTAAATTCACATGTAATTTGTTTAATATTTCATCATATATTAATTTCTTTTGATTTTCTTTTTCATCTACTAAAATATTTTCACTCATACTTCGTATACTTCCTTTTTTATTACAATATTTATTTACTCTTTATATATGATCTTTAGTATTTTTATTATAATCTTCCATTTAATATACTAACAAAACTTGAAAGCATCATAAAGTCTAATATCATAAGCATCAAAGTAATAGATACTACTGCAGTAATTAATCTGTGTTTTGACATTGTATTAGAAATTTTTTCTAATATCCTTACCTTTCTTTTATTTTCTTTCATAGCTTGTCCATAACTTACATTTAAAATTAAATCTTTAGTATACTCCATATTTAAAATCCCCCTAATTAATTATTTATAATATAAATGTATTCACGTTAGAGGATTTTTATTCCATTTTTCGTATTCAATTTTTTTACATTTTATTAAGTCGTTCTTTTATATTTTTTGCTAATTCTTCGTTTATTCCTTTTATTTGTGATATTTCATCAATATCTGCTTTTGCAATTTTTTCTGCACTTCCAAATTTTTTTAGTAATTCTTTTTTCTTTACATTTCCAATTCCTTTTATATCATCTAAAACAGATTTAGTAATTGCACCATCTCTAAGCTTTCTATGATATCCAATTGCTGTATCATGTACAGTGTCTTGAAATTGTGTAATTACATTCATTAAATTTTCAGATAAAGGTAATTCCTCTCTATTTTCATTAATCAATGCTCTTGTAGTATGTTTATCGTCTTTAACCATTCCAAATATTGGTATATCAACCTTTGACCAATCATATTTTTTATCTATTTTTATTATTTCTTTTCTTATATCTGAAATAGCTTCTTTTGCAGCTCTTATTTGTGTTATTCCACCATCAACAAATATTGTATCTGGTAGCTCTCCAAATCCTTCGAAATTACCATTATTTAAAATATCTATTGAATGACGTAGTCTACGCGTTATAACTTCTTTCATACATCTTGGATCATCTTGTCCTAGCACTGTTTTTATTTTAAATCTACGTGATAAATTTTTCTTAATTATTGCATTTTGCATTACACACATTCCTGCAACAACAAATTCTCCAGATAAATTAGATATATCGTAACATTCTACTTTTCTAGGAAGCTTATTTAACGAAAGTACTTCTTTTAATTCTGTTAAAAGAACTATTTTGTCCTTTTCTTTATTTTCTAAAGTTATTTTAGCATTATTTTCTGCCATTTCTACCAGTCTTAATTTTTCACCTTTTTGAGGTGTTTTTATTTCGACCTTTCTTCCTGCACTATTTGATAACCACTCGCTAATAAGCTGCTTGTCTTCTATTTCTTCTTTTATCATTATTTTATTTGGTAAAAGTGGTCTACCCATATAGTATTGTTTAATAAAGCTAGATAAAATTTCACTGTCAGATTCATCTTCTAAATTATTTAAAAAATAATGCTCTCTTCCTATCATCTTGCTTTTTCTTACGAAAAATATTTCTACACAAACTTTTCCTTCATTTCTTGCTATTCCAATTACATCAATATCATTTTCAGATATATTTGAGACTTTTTGCTTTTCCGTAATTCTTTCTATTGCAAGTTTTTTATCTCTTAAGTATGCTGCTCTTTCATATTCCATTTTTTCTGCGGATTCCTGAATTTCTTTTGTTAACTGCTTTATAATTTTATCTGTCTTTCCTTCTAATAAATCCAGAATTTCATCAATTTGCTTTCTATATTCTTCTTTAGAAACATATCCCATGCATGGACCCATACATTTTTTTATATGATAATTTAAACATGGTCTGTCTTTATATTTAAAATTTTTACATTGTCTTATTTTAAACTTTGTTTTAATAAAATCTACCATTTCTTTTGCTGCACCACTATTGGCATATGGCCCGAAATATCTTGCTCCATCATTTAATATTCTTCTTGTAATATATACATCTGGATAATCTGATTTAACATTTACTTTAATATATGGATATGTTTTATCATCTTTTAGTAAAACATTGAATTTAGGCATATTCTTCTTTATTAAATTACATTCTAGTATAAGGGCTTCTGCTTCATTATCTGTTACAATGTATTCAAAATGATCAATTAAAGAAACCATATTTTCTATTCTCTTTGTTTTATTGGTTTTTCTAAAATATTGTCTTACCCTATTTTTAAGTGATACTGCTTTTCCAACATATATAATTTTATCATTTTTATCATGCATAATATATACACCTGGTTTTCCAGGTAGTTTTTTTAATTCAGCTTCTATATCAAACACCATATATACCAATATCACCTCATTTATTATTATATAATTTTTCCCTAATATTTTCAAGGTGGTTTACAATAATTTAAGATCTTAAAATTTATTTGACACATTTTGTATTTTATAGTAATATAATACGGTAACAAAAGAAGTGTTTACAGATATACTAATTTTATATAAAAAGGAGGAAAGTTTGTATTTCATTTAAGCGCCTGGACACATAGTATTTGTGTTGACGAGGAAGAAACTTATCGAAAGATTCGGCGGATGGTTTCTTGGCAATGGTTACTGCCACAAATATTAGAAAAGCCTGATAGTGATATCAGTATACAAATCTAATAGGGTAACCTTTTATTTGTGATGCTTCTTTTATGATTATCAATTTTGATATTATATAAGGAGGTTTTTTTATGTGTGGAATAGTTGGTTATGTAGGTAGTAGAAAGGCTACACCTATTCTTATTGATGGATTATTATGTTTAGAATATAGAGGATACGATTCAGCAGGAATCGCAACTATTGAGAACGATAAAATTGTTGTAAAAAAAGATAAAGGTAGAGTAAAAAATTTATATGATTTAGATGGAATCAATGATCTAAATGGTACAATTGGTATTGCTCATACAAGATGGGCAACTCATGGAAGACCATCTAAAGAAAACTCGCATCCTCATATGGATAATAGCGAAAAATTTGCTGTTGTTCACAATGGAATAATTGAGAATTATAACGAATTAAGAGAATTTTTAATGAGCAAAGGATATACTTTCTTATCTCAAACAGATACAGAAGTTATTCCTAATCTAATCCATTATTACTTTAATAATGGTAATCACATTAATGAAGATCATTTCTTAAGTGCTGTAAAGGCAGCAATAGATGATTTAAAAGGTAGTTATGCAATAGAAGTAACATCTCCTTTATTTCCTGATAAATTAATTGTAGTTAGAAAGGATAGTCCTCTTGTTATAGGTAAATCTGAAGGTGAAAATTTTGTTGCATCTGATATTCCTGCTTTGCTTACTTACACAAAAAATTTCTATTTATTAGATGATAATGAATTTGCTGTTGTAACAAAGGATGATATTCATTTCTTTGATAATAGCTTAACCGAGCATAACAAGGCTATTAAAAATATTGAATGGGATGCAGCAGCTGCTGGAAAAGATGGATTTGAAGACTATATGTTAAAAGAAATTTTTGAGCAACCTAATTCTATTAGAGAAACTATTGGTTCAAGATTTAAATTAGGTGAAAAATGTTGCTTTGATGATATAGATATTACAAAAGATTACTTAGATAATGTAAATAAAATATACATTGTAGCTTGTGGTACAGCAATGCACGCAGGATTAGTTGGAAAGAAACTTATTGAAAATCTTTGCAGAATTCCTGTTGAAGTAGACATTGCCTCTGAATTTAGATATCGAAATCCACTTATAGATGATAAAACTTTATGCATCTATATAAGCCAATCTGGTGAAACAGCTGACACAATTGCAGCTTTAAAACTTGCAAAATTTAAAGGTGCTAAAACACTTGCAATTTCAAATGTAATAGGTAGTTCAATTACAAGAGAAGCAGATTATTCTATATATACACATGCTGGTCCTGAAATTGCGGTTGCTTCAACTAAAGCCTACACTTCACAAGTTGTTTTAATTGCAATTCTATCAATGTACTTTGCAGAAATTTTAAATCGTTGCAATATGCAAGAAATTGAAAAATTGAAATCTGATATTTTAGATTTACCATCTAAAATAGAAACAATTTTAGATAATACTTCTAAAATAGAGGAATTTGCAAAAAAAGTATACACTCAAAAAGATATGTTCTTCTTAGGACGTGGAACAGACTATAACGTAGCTCTAGAAGGATCTTTAAAATTAAAAGAGATATCATATATTCACTCAGAAGCATATGCTGCAGGTGAATTAAAACATGGTCCTATTGCTTTAATAGAAAACAATGTAACAGTAATTGGAATTATGACAGACCCTAATTTGATTGAAAAATCTATTAGTAATTTACAAGAAGTTATAACAAGAGGTGCCAAAACTTTAATTATCACAAATCAAGTTTTGCCAAATGCAAATTTTGATTTTGTTATAACAATTCCAAATACTAACCCTCTTATCTCACCTATCCTTTCAGTAATACCTTTACAATTACTTTCTTACTATATTTCTAAGAATAAAGGATTAGATGTTGATAAGCCAAGAAATCTTGCTAAATCAGTAACAGTTGAATAAAATAGAAAATCCCCATAGCTTATTACAGCTATGGGGTAAAAGGAATTATTCGTTATTCACAGGGTCATTCACCTTGTGAATAATTTTTTCTAACTCTTTCTTTGAAAGCATCTTCTTTCTTAAGAGCTGTGTTGCCACTTCGTCAAGAAGTTTATGGTTCTGTTCGAGAATTTCCCTTGCTCTTTTTTCTGCCTTTTCAATGAGTTCTTCAACAGACTTATTAATTTTCTCAGTCTCACTATCACTTATGAAAGGCATTTCACCTTCATCATCACTGTAAGCATATGAGATTTTGTATCCATCCACCATTGCAAACTTTGTGATAACTCTATAAGCTATTCGTGTAGCCTGCTGTAAGTCCTGTTCAATTCCTGAATTGTCATCGACTCTTATCATTCTCTCTGCTTCCCTACCTGCCAAACTTTCTGCCACAAGGTCTATATAATACTCCATTGTGGGTTGTACTGTTTCCTCGGTATGCTCATAAGCATTAACACCAAGATAATAGTCTGTTGGCATAATAGATACAACCAATGTTGACTTTTCTTTCAATCTTCCAGACATTTCATGTACTATAAAATGTCCAGCTTCATGATATGCTACCGAGTTTTTCTCTTCCTCGCTCATGTTTTTGAACCTCTCGAAATTAATATCGAAATTTTCTAAAACTGTAGCCCTGTCAACTACTCCCTTGCCAAGTCTTCTTGCCATGACCATTGATCTATCTAAGAGATCTAATGTTCTGTCTGGGTTTCTCGTTTCATAGTTAAAGCAAGCTGCTGTAAGGACAATGAAGTCAACTACCTGCTTCTTTATAGTAACTCCATGGAACTTCTCAAGGTCTTTGATCTTATTTTTGAGCATTGGATAGATTTCGTCACTGTTCGGCTCTTCAACTTCGACTTTTTCAAAACGACGCTTTAATGCACCATCTACAGAAAAGATTTCTACGTACTCTCTGTTCGTTGTTGCTCCTATTACAGTTGAACTTCCTCCTGCCAAAATAGGTTTCATAGCATTTGCAAGATCCAACTCTCCTTTTAAGCATGAACCAGCTCCAATCATTGTGTGAATCTCATCAATAAATAAGATCACATTTTTGTTATTCTCCAAAAAGTTTGTGAGTTCCTTGAAACGCTCTTCTGCCTGTCCTCTATAGATTGTTCCTGCGATTATTCCAGATATATCTAAAGATATAATTCTGAATTTTCTAAATCTGTCAGGGCAATCTCCGTAAACAATATCTTCCGCCATTTTATATACAATAGCTGTTTTGCCTACGCCGGGTTCTCCAACAAGGATTGCATTTCTCTTGTACTTCTTTGAAAGAATACTCCAAGCCTTACTTGTTTCTATCTCTCTTCCAAGTATGAGCTTTTTGCCTTCCTTAGTTACCTCAGATGTGATATCCTTTAAGAAAGATTTCATCTTCTCAGGTATCGTGACTACTGTATTTTCTCCTGTTTTGCCTCTTGTAGCAAATTCCAAATTCTTCTCGTCCAAATTGCCTTTTTCGTAGATTTTGTAAAGATATTCCTGAAGTTCTCCAACAAAGTCCATGGCTTTATAGCCAAGTCTTCTTATGAATTTTACCATATCTATCTGCATTCCGCATATGATACAGTTCAGAATGTCATTGGTGTCTATTATTATTGCTACAGTTTCATTCTCTTTAGCACCAATTCTCTTACCACCATCATTTTTTTTGAAGAATTCAATTTTAGAATCATACAGAGTCATGATGTACTTTTCAACTTCAGCTGAAATAGTAAACACTTCAACTTCGTTTTCTATCGTCACTATCTGAATCTTCTTTATCTTCTCTTCCTTTCTCATCTCAACAATCCGACCAGAAGTTATGCAATCATTCATTGCATTATCTATCGCATTGTCTGATAAGGATTTGGACTGTAAGAACTCATACATCTTACATCTACCGTCCTTCATCAACTCTCTTGCAAGATATATAGCCTCTATCTGAGGAATGCCATCCTTCTTGCAATATTTATCAGCCCGTCTGAAAGCTGATAAAGCTTCACTCGTATAGATGCCTACAAAATTCATCTTATGTTCCTCCTTTTTAATGTTGTAGTTATGCTACTGCATAATTAATATTATTTTACCACTTTACATAATAGATGTCAATTATTTTATGCTCAAAAAAAGCAAGGAAACCCTGTAACAAATTTCCCTGCTTCGACTATGTATGACAAACAATTAGTCTTTACTCTTTTGGTAATAATTAGTGTTCTAAGATTGCACGTGATTTTTACGCTGTTTTTAGTTCTAGTCTTAATTTATCAGCTATCATTGCTATAAATTCTGAGTTTGTTGGCTTACCTTTTACAGCTGATACAGTATAACCAAATATACTTTCAACTGTTTCTGTTTGTCCTCTACCCCATGCAACTTCTATTGCATGTCGAATTGCTCTTTCTACCCTACTTGGAGTAGTTGAATACTTTACAGCAATATCTGGATATAACTGTTTTGTAATCTGATTTATTACTTCTATATTATTTACAACCATAATAATTGCTTCTCTTAAATATTGATATCCTTTTATATGTGCTGGAACTCCAACCTCATGAATTACATTAGTCACTAATGCCTCTAGGTTTTCTTCGTTTTTCTTATTTTCTGGGGAGATATCTATATATTGAGCTTTTATCTCTCTACTAATAAAATTATTTTTGTTTTGTGCTGGTTGGAAGTACTTTAACTCTTTTATTCTTTTTACTAAAACATCAATATCAAAAGGTTTTACAATATAATATTGAGCTCCTAGACTAATTGCTTTTTGTGTTATTTTATCTTGCCCTACAGCTGATAAAATAATACACATAGGTTTCTTACTCATTGGAGTATCATTTAATTTTTCTAAAACACCTAAACCATCTAAATGTGGCATAATTATATCTAAAAGTACTATGTCTGGATTTGTATCTACTATTTTTTCATAAGCTTCATTTCCGTCTCTTGCAACTTCAACTACCTCCAAATCATCTTCTTTTGATAAATACTTTACTAATGTTGCCGCAAACTCCCTATTATCATCTGCCACTAAAACTTTTATTCTCTCATTCACTTTATCTTCCCCCTAATTTGTACTTTGTAATTATTTTACAATTTTAATTATACATTTATTTCCATTTTATTGCAATACTTTTATGGAAATTTTTTCAAGTTTTTTATTTTTTCATTATTATTCATTGTTTACTCTTATATATTTTTCCATTAAAACAGTAGATTCCAGAATTTCTATTTCTTTTTGGCTTTTACTAATTAGGTTCTCTTTTTCTTCATTATTTATCTCTACAACACATATAATATTACTTTCATATATTAAATTTTTAATGTAAATATTCTTTTTGTTACAATAATATTTAAATTTTTCTAATTCTTTATAAGGTATAACTACCTTCATTTCATATCCCATTTTTTGTTTTACTATTTTAGATTCATTTATTACTTTTAATGTAGCTTCTGAATATGCTCGTATTAAACCGCCTGTTCCAAGCAAAGTTCCACCAAAATATCTTGTTACAACTATAAGTACATTTGCAAATCCATTTTTATTTAGTATATTTAACATCGGTGCTCCTGCTGTTCCACTTGGTTCTCCATCATCAGATTGTTTTTCTTTAATTGCATTATTTTCTATAACTCTATATACATAACAATGATGTTTTGCATCAAAGTATTTTTTCTTAACCTCTTTTATTTTTTCTTCAGCCTGTTTACTATTTTCTATATAGAAAATATCTGCAATAAATCTTGATTTTTTTTCTTCTATTTCGGCTGTGCCTCTTTCCAGTATTGTTTTAAATTCTTCCATATTCATTTCTTCTCTTCAATCTTAAATTATATTTACATTTCCATTCCAGCTGTGTATCCTGTAGAATAAGCTATTTGTAAGTTAAATCCTCCTGTATACGCATCTACATCAATTAATTCCCCTGCGAAGAATAATCCTTCTACTATTTTTGATTCCATTGTTTTTGGATTTATCTCTTTAATATTAATTCCTCCAGATGTAACTATTGCCTCCTCTATTGGTCTAAATCCTCCTATCTCAATATTGAAGTTTTTAAGTATTTTTACTAAGTTTTCTCTTTCTTTTTTAGTTACTTCATTTACTTTTTTGTTTGGATCAATTTTTGATAATTCAATAACTACATCTATCATTTTCTTTGGCAATAACTTTTCTAAGCTATTCTTAAATGCTTTATTTTTTTCTTCTGAAAAATCTCTTAATATTCTATCATCTAACTTTTCTTCTGACAAAGCAGGTTTTAAATCTATGAATAGTTTTATATTTCCTTCTTTTAATAGTTCATCTACATTTTTGTATCTTAACAAATGTGCAGATCCGCTTAGAATAGTTGGGCCTGATACGCCAAAATGTGTAAATAACATCTCCCCAAAATCTTCGTATATTACTTTTCCATTAGTTGCATCTTTAATTTTTATATTTACATTTCTTAAACTTAAGCCTTGTAATTTTTTACATAATTCATTGCTCTTTTGAGTTGAAACAAGTGGAACCAACGATGGTTTTATTTTTGTAATATGATGTCCAACCTCTTCTGCAAGTTTATATCCATCTCCTGTTGAACCTGTTGCAGGGTAGCTTTTTCCTCCTGTAGCAATAATAATTTTATCAGCATCTATTTTTTTCTCTTCACCATTCTCATTACATATAACAGCTGAAGCCTTCCCATCTTTTACAACAATATGCTCGGCTTTTACATTTGTTTTGATTTTAACATTTAATTTTTTAAGCGTATTTAGCAATGCTAGTTGAACATCTTTTGCTTGATCAGAAAGAGGAAATATCCTATTTCCTCTTTCTGTTTTTACTTCAACTCCTTCTTCTTTTAGTATATTAATAATATCTTGATTATCAAAATGATTAAAAGCACTATACAAAAACATTCCATTTCCTGGTATGTTTTTTATAAATTCATCTATTGGTAGACTGCTTGTTATATTGCATCTTCCTTTTCCAGTGATTAATAGTTTTTTACCTAACATATTCATTTTTTCTAATATGATTACTTCATTTCCGTACTTAGCTGAAGAAATTGCTGCCATTATTCCGGCAGGTCCCCCGCCTATTACAATAACCTTCATTTTTATTTCAATTCCTTTCATATTTAAAAAATAATTTATTAATACCGATGTTTTTTCAACTATGGCAATAATAAATTATTTTTCCATATCTTATTTTTCTGTAATATTTTCTAGTGCTTTCATAACACCTAATTTTCCATATTGATATGTTAATCCACCTTGCATAAAGGCTGTATATGGTGGTCTTATTGGTCCATCACATGAAAGTTCTATTGAAGAGCCTTGTGTAAATGCACCTGCTGCCATGATTACTTGATCAACATATCCTGGCATGTCCCAAGGTTCTGGAATTGAATTAGAATCTACAGGTGATCCCATTTGAATTCCTTGACAATATTTAATTAACTTTTCCTTATCTTCAAAATTAATTGTTTGGACAATATCTGCTCTATCTTCATTATATTTTGGCTCTACATTAAATCCTAATTTTTCTAAACATCTACTTGCAAATACTGCTGTTTTCAGACTTCCTGCTACTACACTAGGAGCCATAAAAAGACCTTGTAATATAGATTTGGTAATTCCAAGCGTTGGACCTACTTCTTTTCCTTCTCCAGGAGCAGTAAGTCTTTCTGCTACTAGTTTTATTAATTCTCTTTTTCCAGCAACATAAGCTCCATTAGGTGCAATACCTCCACCTAAATTTTTTATTAATGATCCAACTATTATATCGGCTCCTACTTCTAAAGGTTCTTTTGTACCAACAAATTCACAATAACAGTTATCAATCATAATAATTACATCTTTATTTACATTTCTGATACATTTAATCACATTTTCAACTTGTCCAATTTTAATGCTTTTTCTTGTGCTATAACCTTTTGAACGTTGTATTTCAATAACTTTAATATTAGATTGTTTTACTCTTTCTTCTATCTTTTCATAATCAAAATCGTCATCTATTAAGTCAATTTTTTCAAAATTAACTCCAAAAGACTTTAATGAACTCGGGTTATCTACAATTCCAATAACTTCATCTAGTGTATCATATGGTTTTCCTGTAATGCTAAGTAATGTATCTCCTGGTCGTAATAAACCAAATAAAGTTACTGTTAATGCATGTGTACCTGATATAAATTGACCTCTTACTAAACTATCCTCGGCTTTTAATACTTGTGCAAAAACTTTTTCTGTTGTATCTCTTCCTATATCACCATATCCGTACCCAGTTGTACTTCCAAAATGCATATCAGATATATTATTATCTTGAAATGCCTTTAGAACTTTCATTGTATTATATTCACATACATCATCAATCTTTTTTAGAACAGGTTCTATTTCTTCTTCTACTTTTGCTGATAGCTCTATTAGCTTATCACTAATACCATATTCTTTATACGCTAGATAATTCATTTATTTTCCCTTCTATTCTTTTATTTTGTTAATTTATTTGTATAGTATAAATCTCCGTACCATTCTGCTGACTTGTAAAACTCACCAATAAACTTAGGACTTGTCCAACTTATTTTATATGTTGGTTCTTGTACAACTTTTCCCTCGCTGTTTATTGAACCCCATTTTCCATCTTTCTTTATTCCAGCAAATCCATATTCATTAAATTCTGTTACCATATCATACTCATTTTGAACTTTTAGATTTCCATCCTTATCTACAAAGCCCCATTTTTCATTAATTTTTTTTGCATATAGTTTATTATTTGGAAATACATCTTTAGCAGATAGCTCTTTTCCTTCGTAATCAAAGTATTTATTATCTGTATCAGAGTATATTCTTACATAATTATCTTGAACTTCTACTTTTGCATTTTCCATACTTGCCAACACCTTCATATTTTTATCTATTAATGTAATTGAATTTTTAGAAGATATATTGGCTTGTATTATCTCTGTATTTTCTATTTTAAATATACTATTATATTTCAGATCTATATTTGCTTTTCCAGATAAATCAATAATTCCGTTTTTATTGTTATTTGCAACTATATAATGATTATCTTCAATCTCCTCTATATATGAATATCCTTTATCTATTATAACATTTTCATTTTCATCTGTAATTTTGTAGATTTCATCTTCTCCTGATATAATATAATGTTTTCCATCTTTTGTAGGAATTTTAGATAATATCTCTTGATTTTCTGTTTTATTTCCATTTAAATCCAGAACTTCTAATTTGTTATCTTTTTTAGCATTAATATAAATTCCACCAAAAAGTATATTATCATATTCTGGTTGTATTTTTATATTTCCTTTTCTGTCTGTAATTCCTTGTTTTGAATTTCTTTGAATTACAAATACATCGTTATATAAATTATAGCTAATATCCTCATACTCATAATTTAAAAGTACTTTTGAGTTTTTTAATAATCCTGCTTGTCCATCTTTTAAAGCTACAATATATGCATTATTATCATCTTGTATTTCTGTAACTCTTTCTATTTCAGTATATTGAGTATCTAATACTTTTCTTCCTTTATAATTTATATATCCATAACGATATCCTTCATCAGTTTTTTTACTAACTATAAATCCTGTTGTTTTATATAGATTCTTTTCACTATAATAATTATCGGCGGTTATTGTTTCATATTCTACTGGAATTACAATTTTACCATTGATATTAATTACACCACATTTACCATCTTGTTTAATTAATAACATTCCCTCTTTATAAGCAATAGCAGATATTTGATCATAAATTGGCTTTGTAATTTCTTTTCCATTTATATTTAACAAGCCATATTTTCCATCTTTCTCATATTTTAAAACTGTCTTTTCATATGGAACTCCATCATAAGTTGTATCTGTTGGTATAGCTTGAATACTACTATAATCTTTATATAACTCTTCTCCATTTGCATTTAACACTTTTATTTTGTATGCTTTTTTTTCTACATTATATTCATACATACATATAAAGACATCCTTTGATGGATTTGGAATCTGAATTATGTCATAAGTAGGTTCTATTATAACATCACCATTTCTATTTATTACTCCATATCTATCATTTACATTAATAACATTGTAATCAATTTGTGTAACTTTCTGTATTTTATAGTCATATTTTGATCTTTCTATAAAATACATAGTTGCAAAAATAGCTATTAAAATAATAATTATTAATACTGCAAGTACAATTAATATCTTCTTTTTCTTCATATATATATGCTCTCCTTTGTTTTTTAATACTTATATTTTATATGTATTTCATCAAATTATCAAGCATATCTACATATTTTTACAAACTTTTACTGATTTAATTCTTTTATCTTCATATTCTTCTATTTTATATGTTAATTGTTCATCTTCTATTACTGGATGTTCATTTTCATCAGGTATTCTTCCTAACTTTTCTAATAGATACCCAGACAAAGTTTCATAATCTCCATCAGGTATATCTACTGAAAAGATCTTTTTAATATCATATACTGTTGAACTACCACTTAAAATATATGTGTTTTCATCTAATTTTTTATATTCTATCTCCTCATCATCATATTCATCTAAAATATTTCCCATCAATTCTTCTATTATATCTTCCATTGTAATAAGTCCTGCTGTTCCGCCATATTCGTCTATTACAATTGCCATTTGTTGTTTGCTTTTTTGCAATTCTCTAAATAATTCATCTATCTCTTTTGACTCTGGAATAAAATATGGTTCTCTCATGATCTCTCTTATATTTATATACCTTCCATCTTTTATTACTTTTAAAATATCTTTAATAAATAAAATTCCTTCTATGTTATCTATATTATCCTCATACACTGGAATTCTACTATATTTGTACTCATCTATTTTATCTAATAATTCATTAATATCCTCATCAATTTCTATTGCAAATATGTCTGTTCTAGGAGTCATTACTTCTGATACAATAATATCATTAAATGCAAATACATTATTTAATAATTCTTTTTCTTCTTGCTCTATTGTTCCATTTTCTTCTCCCTCATCAATCATCATTTTAATTTCTTCTTCTGTTACAATCTCTTCTTCCGCTTCACTAACCCCGAATATCTTAGAAATCATATTGGTTGAAATAGTTAATAGTTTAACAAACGGTAGTGTAAAAATTGATATTGTTTTTATAACGCCTATTGTAGCATAAGCAATTTTTTCGTAGTACTTCATTGCAAGTCTCTTTGGAACTAATTCTCCAAATACTAGTGTAAAAAAAGATAATATCATAGTAATAATTATTATTGCTATACCTTTCCATATATCTAAACTAATAAAAGGAAACCAATTATTTAGAATAGGTGCCAAGTCATCTGCGAAAGCATCTGATGCAAAAGCACTTGATAAAAATCCTGCAAACGTAATACCTATTTGAATAGTTGCTAAAAATTTACTTGGATTTTTTAACATGCTTTCTATTTGCTTTGCTTTTTTGTTTCCTTCTTTTGCTTGTTTACTAATCTTAGCATCATTTAGCGAAATATATGCAATCTCAGTTGCTGCAAAATAAGCATTTAATAAAATTAAAATTGCTAAAATTACTAATTGTGATATCATCGTATTTTCCCTTCATTATAATTTCATATAACTGTATTTTATGTATATTCTCCATATTTATTCTATAAGAATATATCCTCTTAGTAAATTATATGCACTAAATAATGATAAGTTCCAATTAGCCTAAAACCCTGTTCTTGGCAAAGCAATTTCTTTTTTTCCTGTTACTGTTACATTTTCTTCCTCGTCAATTTGTTTTTCTTCAGTTTCTGGTTTTTTATAGTTATTTACACTAATCGTATATGTTTCATTAAATTTTACATTAACTTCAACTAGTTTATCATATTTTGTATAGCCTTCTGGTGCTTGTATTTCTTCAATAAAGTACTTTCCTGGCATAATACCTTTTACTTCTGCAACTCCTTCCTCATTTGTTGATACATCTGAATAAATAACATTTTTATTCTCATCTAAAATATTAAATTTAGCTCCTTTTAATACACCTTCAGTTTCTTTATCTTTCTTTACAATTTTTATCATAGTTTTATTAGATGGATAACTAGAATTTAATATGGTACTTTCAAATTCCCATTCTCCAGCTGCTAGTGCATAATCTTGATAATCACTTCTTACTGTTTCTCCATATAACACCGGTTTTGTTTTTAAATTTGCTGTAGCTGTAATTGTGAATTTCTTATTTACATCTGCCTTATTTTCTAATTCAGATACAGGTATAAGTACTTTAAATGTTTCATCACTACTAAATTCTGATTTTTCATTATTATTTTTATCTGTTAATTTTACATTATCTATATCAAATCCATCTAATTTAATTTGATATTTTGTACTTTCTACATTTGTTACCACTTTATATGTTTTGCTAATATATTCTTTTGATATTTCATCTATTTTCCAAGTTTCCGTTAAACTATTAATCTCAACTTTTCCATTTATTTTTGTTTCTTTAGAGCTTCTTGCTCTTTTAGATATTTTTTCCGCCGCTGCAAGTACTCTCTTTCCTTGATCATTTAGTGGTGTAAAGTCATTCCAATTATACGTATATAAAGCATCATAAACTGCCATTTTTGTTGCAGCAAATGCTTCTATATTACTATTACATTTTAATTCAGCAGGTGTTTTAAATGGGTAACCATTTGTAACAGCTCTCCACACTGCGGAGTTGGATAGTGCCTTATTTACTGTTACTTTTACTCCCTGATTTTCTGTTACACCTATTAGGTTTCTATTTAAACAATAAGCTGGATATTCAACACCATCTTTTTTATATACAACAAATTGAACACCAACCTTTATATTTTCTTTATACACAAAACTAACTAATTCTCCTTTTGAATATAGATTTGTTTCATTAATTAAATACGTTACCGCTTTTGATTTATTTTGGAACATACCCATTCCTGAAAATATTATTATTGAAGTTAGTAGCATACATGCTAATTTTTTTATTATTCTCATTTATTTTCTTTCCTTTCTTTTTTACTATTTTTAATAAATCTACTTTCATCTGGTTTAATATTTTTACAATAGTTCTATTGCCTGAATACATCTTCTATATGCTCTTCTATTTGCCTCACATGTAATTAATGTGATTCTATTGTCTTTTGTATTTTGTATATAGCTCCAGTCTGTTTCCTTAATTACTTTATTCATTGTTACTTTATATGTTCGCTTACCTTTTTCTGTGGAGTATATAATCAAGTCGTCTTTTTGCAGTTTTTTAATTTCTTGAAAAAAGTTACATTTATATCCTCTATTATGCCCTGCTAATGCGACATTTCCATTCCACTTATCTGTTTGACTAAAATGTCCGACTGTTCTTCTTAATGCCTCTTGACTGGTTCCTTCTGATATTGGAGCATCTATATTTAATTTAGGAATTTTAATTCTCCATTTGTTAGTTAAATAGATGTTAATACTTGCAGATTCACTATTTTTTTTATTTAAATTTGTATTCATCTGTTTTTCATTTTTATTATCTTTCGCTATTCTATTTTCTTCTTTAGCTACAATTTTACTTTTATCATCGCTACTTACTTTTTTTGATATGTATGTATATATATTTTTTGTATTTACAACATAATTATCACTAATTTCATAATTATTTCTATTATTTGATAACTTAATGTATGTTTTATATATGTGTACACTACTCATTGTATTTTTCTGATATTTATTATTTTGAATTTTAAATATATGTATGTCTAATATCAAAAGTGCAACAAAAATAAGCGCAGTAATAAAAGCAGCTAAAAAATTAATATACCTTTCCGTATAATTTAGCACATACAATACACCTTCCTTATTTAATTTTTAATCTTGTTTTATTGGATTTTATTTAGAAATAAATTTTTTGAATAAAAAATTGCAATTTTTATAATAAAACTATATTACTATCTTTTTTATAGTTTGTAAAGAAGAATCGTTCGTCAAAAATCGACCAACTTTTCATGTATTATATATTAAAAAATGAACCAAAATTATCAAACTTTTTGTTTAGTAATTTTAGTTCATTCTAAAAATTGTTTAATTTATAAGCTTCTGCTTGATTCATTGTATATAAATTTTAGCTTTACGTATTTTTATTTTTCATTTTCTCATCTGAGTGATCTATTTGGCTTAATTCAAAATAAAATTCTACACCATCATCTTTATTAACAACCCCATAATCACTTTGGTAATTATTCATAATTGCTTTTACTAAAGCAAGACCAATACCGCTTCCGCCATCATCTCTATTTCTTGAAGCATCTACTTTATAGAATCTACCCCAAATTCTTTCTAAATCTTCTTCTTTAATATTAGTTCCTGTATTAAACATACAAAATCTGATATTACTGTTTTTATTATTTTGGTAGATTTTAATTTCAATTTCTTTTCTGCCATCTACGCTTTCACAATGTTTCATTGCATTTGTAAAATAATTAGTAATAACTTGTTCAATATAGAATTCATCAGCATATACATATATCGGTTCTTTTTCACTAAATTTAATATTTATTTGTTTTTCTTCTAACATAACACTTGCTTTTGTAATTACCTTGTTTGTTAGACTTACAATATCCATTTTCTCGTTATTGAATTCTCTTTTGCCATATTCTATCTTCATTAATTCTAGTAATTTTTTTACTAACTGATCCATTTTATTTGACTCATCTAATATAACTTCTGCATAGAACTTTCTAGATTCTTCATCTGTATTTACATTTTCAATTAAGCCTTCTGCATATCCTTGTATTAATGCTATTGGTGTCTTTAATTCGTGTGATACATCAGAGATAAATTGTTTTCTCATTTCATCAATTTTTGATTTTTCTTCTATATCTTTTTCTAACTCAATGTTATTATCTCTTAACTGTTTAATTGTTCTTTCAAGTTTATCTGACATTGTATTAATGCTTATTCCGAGTTCGTTTATTTCATTTTCCGTATCTGAAATTCTATATTTTTTGCTAAAGTCTAACTTTGACATTTTATTAGCTATATCATTTAATTGTAATATTGGATCTGTAAATTTTTTCGATACAAACGAAGAAATAAATGCTGATATTAAAATTGTAATTCCACCAATAACAAGCAACACTTCATTAGAAATTTTAACACTCTCCTCAATTGGAACAACTGGGATTCTTATATACAAATTATATCCGTTACACAAAGTACCTTCTAATAAAATATAGTTAATATTATTTTTTGTATCATTAATCTTCCTAATTATAATATCTCCATCTTTATATATTACATTATCACTGCTTTTGCTTGATCCTATAATAATAGATAATCCATTTAATGTACTATAAAAATCTTTGTCTGTACTAAATATAAATACACCTTCGTCCGTTTTTATAAAAATGTCAAAATTATTATTAAATGCTATTCTTTTTAGCTCTTTTTCAATATCTGTATCATCACTATATTTGTAATGATTATTTATTTTTTGATATACTTGCTTTACTTTATTTGTTTTGCTATGTATATAAAACGTTTCAAAAACTATGTTATTTGCTGCAATCAAGCATAATACTATAATTGCAATTACTATACACATCGTAGCAAATAATTTAAATCTGACTGATTTTACTTTATTTTTTAAATTTGACATTATATATTCCTCTCATATTCCAACATCCCATTATTTTATTTCAAATTTATATCCTACGCCTCTCATAGTTTCTATGTATTTTCCCTTTTTTCCTAATTTATGTCTTATTTTCTTTATATGACTATCTATTGTTCTTGAATCTCCATAATAATCATAATTCCATACATTATTCAAAATTTTATCTCTTGATAATGCAATATTTTCATTATCCACTAAGTATTTTAATAATTCATATTCTCTTAAACTCATTTCTATTGGCTTTCCATCAACAGTAACAGTTCTACCATCTGGATCTATAATAATTCCACCATAGTCTTTTACCTCTTTTTTGTCTCCCATTGTTCTTTTTAAAAGTGCATCTATTCTTGCCATTAGAATTTTAGGGCTAAAAGGTTTTGATATATATTCATCTACTCCAAGTTCAAATCCAAATAGCTCATCTTGTTCCTCTCCTCTTGCAGTAAGCATTATTACTGGTACTTTAGAAGTTTGACGTATTTGCCTTAGTACAGACCAACCATCTAATTTAGGCATCATTACATCTAACAGCACTAAATTTATTTGGTTTTGATTCTCTTCAAATACTTTTAATGCCTCTTCACCATCGGCTGCCTCTAATACACTGTCTCCTTTTTGTACTAAAAAATCTTTGATTAATTTTCTCATTCTAGCTTCATCATCTACAACGAGTATTTTTATATCATTCATATTAGTAATCCTCCTGTTTCTATTGTTTGTTTTCATTACTGTCTACTATATATATGTTTTGTGATGGATAAGATAATTTTATATTTTCTGACTCTAGCACTTTAAGAATTTGACAATTTACTTCTTGTTTGAATGCTAAAAATTTATTATACTCAGTTACAGTAGTATATAAGTATATTATAATATTATTGCCCTCTTGTGAAATAGTATTAAAATGTACCTCTATACTATCTGGAACAATTTTTTTATTTGTTTTTAATACAAATTTTATTTTCTTTATAATAGTTTCAATTACATCTGCATTAGTTTCTAATGGTAATTTGATATTGGTTGAATATCTCCTTTGACTCATTCTCGACCAGTTTGTTACAGGTGAACTTGTTAGTGTTGCATTTGGAATTGTAATGATTGTATTATCAGCAGTTTTAATTTTTGTAGATCTAAATGAAATATCTATTACTGTTCCCTCATTACTTCCAACGCAGATCCAATCACCTACTAAAAATGGTTTATCTGTTAATATAGATATTCCTGAAATTAATCCTTTTACAAAATCTTGTGCAGCTAAGGCTACAAGTGCACCACCAATTCCAAGTCCTGCTACCAAGCCTGATATATCGTATCCAAATTCATATATAATTGTGAAACCAGCCAATGCATATATAACACATTTTAAAATCCTTGAAATAAAATTTACTACTGTTTTGTTTTCATTATCATCTTTTTTTATTATTTTTTTTGCAAAATTTGATTTTGGGTCAACAACATCTATAAGTCCTTTTGCAACAAACAATATTATTATTATTCTAAATATTTTGTTCCATATATTCATTATATCACTTGGTAATTTTAGAATAACAAGTGCTACATATATTCCAACAAATACAAATAATTTTTTTAATGGTTTATAAAATGCATTCTCTTTTATAGTTTTTTTATTCTTTTCTTTAAATTTAAATATTCTAATAACTAAATAAGAAAATAAAGAACTAAAAATCCAAAAGATTATTATAATTCCAACTGAAATTGCAATATCAATTATTTTTTCTTGATTCATATTTTTGAAATAACTTATAAAATCATTTATCTGTTGCATATTTCCTCCATTTTTACATTATATTAATTTTACTATTACTGCCTTAATTTTTATTCCTTGTTCTTTAAACATTTTCTCATGCTCTGTTTCAATATTATCCCAAAACTCTGGTTCATTTGCTAAGTCATAAGTACATTTTTTTATTTCAAATCCTAATTCTTTAAAATAGTTTAAGCTTTCTATAAATAAATTATCGTCATCTGTTTTGAAATAGATTTCACCATCTTTAGCTAAAAATTCTTTATATTTCTCTAATTGTCTTGTATGTGTTAATCTTTTTTTCTTATGCTTTCCGCGTGGCCAAGGATTACAAAAGTTAATATATATTCGCTGTATATTGTCATTTTTGTCAAACACATTCATTATTCTTTCTATATCATATCTGGTTAGAAATACATTATCTATTTCTCTATTTGCATTTTGAAATTCTTCTTCTATTTTTCTTTTGGCAAGACCTAGCATTGCATCTACTAAATCAATTGCTACATAATTTGTCTTTGAGTTATTCACAGAAATCTGCGAAATGAAGCCACCTTTTCCACAACCAAGCTCTATATGTAGTGGATAACTTGGATTTTTAAATAATTCTTTCCATTTACCCTTATACTCTTCTGGATTATCTATATAAAATTTACTTGCTTCAAGTTCTGGTCTAGCCCATGGTTTAAATCGTATTCTCATTCTTTACCTCTTTTAATTTTTTCTTTTTCTATTATATATTAAATTAGCCCTTTTATCAATGTTTCTTCATAAATTCTTAATTTTTTGTCTATTGTATCTTCATTTTTTATATGTTAAAATACACCCAAATAGAAGGAGGAAAATTAGATGTCAAATGCAATTTTAAAATGTGAAAATCTTAATAAGTTAATTGGAAAAAAACAAATTTTAAAAGATGTTTCTTTTGAAGTTGAGGCTGGCGATATATTAGGTTTTATTGGGCCTAATGGTGCTGGTAAAACAACTACAATAAAATTAATCTTAGGTCTTCAAAGTATTTCAAGTGGAAGTGTACAAATTAACGGTTATGATATAAAAAAGAACTTTGAAAAAGCAATTGAAAAGGTTGGTGCTATTGTAGAGAACCCAGATTTATATATGTATCTTTCTGGATATGAAAACTTAAAATTAATTGCAAATCTATATAAAAATGTAAGCAAGTCTCGTATAGACGAGGTAGTTAAGTTAGTAGGTTTAGAAAACAGAATAAAAGATAAGGTTTCAAAATATTCTTTGGGAATGAGACAAAGATTAGGAATTGCTCAAGCTATACTTCATAAACCAAATTTATTAATTTTAGATGAACCAACAAATGGTCTAGACCCTGAAGGCATTAAAGATATGCGTGAACTTCTTATAAATCTTGCTACTAAAGAACATATGGGAATTTTAATTTCTAGTCATAATCTAGCAGAACTTGAAAATTTCTGTAATAAAGTTTGTATTATAAAAAATGGGGAAGTTGTTGAAACAAATAGTATTTCTGATGTAAAAAAAGAAGTTTCAAAAGGATACTTTATTTTTGAAATAGATAATGTTAAAGAGGCTATAATTCTTATTGGAGAAGATGTTACTACTATTGATGATAAAAGAATTAAAGTAGCTATTACTAAGGAACAAGTTCCTGATCTTGTAAGAAAATTAGTAATGCAAAACATAAAGATATATTCTGTTGTAGAAGAAACTTTAACACTTGAAGATGCATTCTTAGAAAAGACAGGAGGTAATATCATTGATTAAATTGATGAAAAATGAATTTAAAAAAATTCTAAAAAAGAAAGGCACATACATAATTCTTGCAATAACTCTTGCAATGATTATTTTGACTAATGTAATATACAAGATAACTGAAAATCTATCTTCTAATAATCTTTCAGATAGCATGATTTCATATTATGAGGAAGAACTAAAAAATTTAGATCCTAATGATGCAAGTTCTAAATCAATATATATAGACTATAAAACAGAATATGATCTTTTAAAATTAAGTGAAAAATATGGTTTTGACTCATGGCAAACAAACCTCATATCTGAACAATTACGAGATGATGTATATACTATGAACTCTTATTCAAAAGATGAAGAAAAATATAAGTCTGCCAAGTCACATTATGATAGCATTGTAGAAAAATTAGATTCTGATAATTGGAAGTACTTTGTTAATTCTTCTTTATCAGATGTAAATAATCAAATAGAAAGTTTAACAAAGAAAAAAGGAGATACTATTGACCAATCACAAATTAACAGCATTAATGAAAATTTATATTATCTTGAAATTCAAAAACAAGTTTTAGCATGGAGATTAGAAAAAGATATTAGTTACGCTACAAGCTTTTTAAATAGCTGTTTGAATAATTATAAAAGTTGTGCTGCAGATGTATATTCTTATGAACATTCTGATAATCATACCTACTCAGAAAAGCAACAATACTATTCTGTACTTTCAAATATGAATGAATATAAATACTACATAGAAAATAATATTAATTCTATTAAAGAACATGATAATAGAGCGATTCTATTAGGTGATGAATATGAATTATTTATTTTAATATTTGTGGTTATGGTTGCAGGCACAATTGTAAGTGAGGAATTTAACAAAGGTACTATAAAATTACTTCTTATAAGACCATATAGTAGAGTAAAAATACTTCTTGCTAAATTTTTAGTATGTATTATATCTTTAGTTTTATTTATTGCAATTGTTGTAGGATTACAATTTATTGTTGGCGGTATAATTCATGGATTTGATAGCACTTCTGTTCCTGCAATTGTATATAACTTTGATACAAATCAAATACAAACTATGAATGTATTTAAATATGTATTTATAAAAACTGTTGCTAAAATGCCTATGTATTTATTACTACTAACTTTATCTTTCTCATGTAGTACGATTTTAGTTAATACTCCTTTAGCAATAATTATACCTTTACTTGGATACATGGGATTTGGCATAATAAACATGTTAGCTACAACATATAAATTAAAATTTTTAACCTACTTTGTTACTTTAAACTGGGATTTTACACAATATTTATTTGGCCATCTGCCAGATTACGAAGGTTTAACTATACCATTTTCACTTATAATTTGTCTAATCTATTTTATGATTATGCTAATTACATCTGTTGTAACATTTAAGAAAAAGAATATAAAAAATATATAATTTTAAGTAAAAAAATAGAATTTCTAAAAGTTTATTACTTTATAGAAATTCTATTTTTTATTTTACTTATCTTACATATTCATTCATAGGTTTTACAAGATATTTTAATTCATCTAGTTTGTCTGTTGAAACATATCCTGGCTTTCCATTAATTACATCTGGTATTCTATTTACTATAGTAGCACATGTAAGCTCAACTGTTGCAGGTCTTGCTACAACTATTGTTGTATTTGGCTCTCCTTCTACTGTCCATTCATTTTTATCATAATCTTCTTTTGAATATACTTTTCCTATACATTCAGATTCGATTGTTATTCCTTCTTTTGTTTGTGTTGTAACAACAGCACTCATACCTGTTGCATCTCCTGCTTTTACTGTCATGCCTAATGTTGATGAGTCTATATCTTCTTTATAAGTTTGAGGTACACATTTTTGTGTTTGACTAATTGGTGTTAGTCCAAGTTTTGAACATAACCATCCATTTACATTCCACATGTATGATGGTAAATATTCTCCTTTATTTATTACTTCTTGTCTTTGTTCATCTGATATTCTATCTACTGATGCAACCTCTTTATCAAAATCTTCTAATGTAAGTCCTGCACCGTGTGCTTTTGCTAGGGCTATTCCATAATCTTCTACATTATATGAAGAACTTCCTTTTATTTTTGTAATTTTATGTGTTGAACCAGAAATTGCTGAGATTAATTCTCCCCAGTATACATCCTGATATCCGCTTCCTGTAATTGTACATCCATTTTCCTTTGCTAATTTATCTATTTCATTTGTTACAGTAGGGTTTGAATTAAATGGGAAGAATGCTTCTTCACATGTTGATATCGCATTAATTCCAAGTTTTGCACAAAGCATAAATGCGTCTTTTATGTCATTTAATAAACTCATTGTTGTAACTATTACAATATCTGGTTTTACTTCTTTTAACATTTCTTCTGCTTTATCTGCTGCTGTAACTTTTACTCCTTTATTTTCTCCACCTATTATCTCTCCAATATCTTTTCCTATAACAGCTGGGTTAACATCAATTGCTCCTACAATTTCTCCTCCTTTTTCATAAACATAGCGCATAGTATAAACTGACATTTTTCCTGTACCATATTGTACAACTCTTACTTTTCTATCCATTTTCTGCACACTCCTTTATAAAAATTTATATATAGATTATATACCAAAAAAAATACTTTATACAATCCCTATGTATAAAATATTTTTTATCTTATTTATTTTTTCATGAATAAATTTTGGAATAAAGCTACAATTGTTTTAAATAAAACGGTTACAATATTCACTATAATATTTACTATTATTTTAATTATAGGATTACTCTCATATATATCTACAAGCATTTTGTGTGTCGGTGGAAGAATCCATAATATTGTGCAAATTACTGCTATTATTAAAAGCGTAATTAGAAGATCCTTTGTTCTTTGCCAAGTCCATGTCTCCTTTATTTTATATCCTAAACTTCTAAGATAGTTATAATACGCATTTTGATATTCCTGTTGCATGTTCTCTTGCATTTGCTTTTGCATTTTTTCTTGTTGTCTTCTTAACTCTTCCTCATACCTTCTTCTTTGCATATCTTCATATCTTCTATATGCTACTTGATCTGGTCTTCTTGTATTTTGATTTACTCCATTACTTTGCATATTTTGATATTGTGGCGGTTGCTCTTGTCTTCGTTGACTTTGTTGGTTTTGTTGTTGCTTTTCCATCTCCCTTTGAGCAGATAGTTTTTCATCGTACTGTCTTCGTTTGGCCTCGTCCCCTAATATATCGTATGCTTCATTTATCTCTTTCATCTTCTTTTCTGAAGCCGGTCTATTTTCTGGGCTTTGTAAATCAGGATGATATTTTTTTACTAGGACTTTATACGCTTTTTCTATTACTTCTGCTGAAGCATTTTCACTTACTTCTAAAACTTCATACAATGTATTCATATGTTCCCCTTATTATTTATTTTCTTCTCTACAGTATTATCTCTTTATTATTTTATATCATAAAACATATAAAAATACAACTAATTGGTTAATTTATGACTCGTGATATTTACTTATTATGTATTTAGTGGTATAATCTACGTAGTCAAAATATGTTAGGAGTTGAGAAATATTGAAATTAACATCGGATGATGAAACATTAGCAGAGAACAAAGTCTTAATTTTATATATCCTAAAAAATGTAAATGAATCCTTAACAAATAATAACTTATATAAAATTGTCCTTGCTGTTATTGATATGAATTATTTTTATTTTCAACAATTCTTATTAGACTTGATAGATAATGGCTATGTAATGCATTATCAAACCGAAGATGTTACTTTATATCAAATTACAGATAAAGGTAGGGAAACTTTAGAACTTACAGAAGATCTTTTGCCAGGTATTATAAAATTACAAGTAGACACAAATTTAAAAGGAGCTGTTGAACAAGTAAGTGATGAAGGTTCAATTATAGCTGAATATGTACCAAAAAGTGAGAATTATTATAATATCACTTGTAAAATTGTAGAAAAAAATGAAACAATATTTGAAATAAAAACATTTGCTGGATCTCGAGAGCAAGCAAAGCAAATAGTAAACAATTGGAAATCTTATGCTATACAGATTTATCCAAAATTAATTGAAACCTTAACTACAAATTATGCTGAATTAAATCCAGAAATCAACTCAGAGAATGAGAATTTAAATAATTCAGATACTGCAGAGCAATCAACTTCCTCTATTCAAGAAGACGATAAACCTGTAGATGGAAATATTAATTTGTTTGATTCAATGTAAAAAAAGGAAGAATTTATTTTTCTTCCTTTTTTATTATTTCTTTTATTGTATCTATGATATTATCGATATTTACAATTTCAACATTATCACTATTTCTTTGTTTTAGTTCAAGTTCATTTTCAGATACTTTTTTACCAACTGTTATTCTTAATGGAATACCAATTAGGTCCATATCATTAAATTTAACTCCTGGTCTTTCATTTCTGTCGTCTAATAGAGTATCTATTCCCATGCTATTTAAAGTATTGTATAAGTTATTTGCTACTTCTTTTTGTTTTTCATCTTTATCACTTATTTGTACAATGCATACTTTAAATGGTGCTATATTCATTGGCCAAATAATTCCTTTTTCATCATGATTTTGCTCTACTAAAGCTGCTATTATTCTTTCTATTCCTATACCATAGCATCCCATAACAACTGGCTTTAATTCATTATTTTCATCTGAATAGTTAAGCCCTAAACTTTCACTATATTTAGTACCAAGTTTAAATGTATTTCCAATTTCTATACCCTTTTTAAACACTAAATGTCCATCACAATTAGGGCATCTATCATGTTCTTTAACATTTCTAATATCAGCTATTTTATATACTTCAAAATCTTCTAAATTAACGTTTTTATAATGATGATCTGTTTCATTTGCCCCAACAATAAAGTTTCTCATGTATTTTACACCATTATCCATTATAACTGGAATATCAAGTCCTATAGGTCCTGCAAAGCCTACTTTTGCGTTTGTGATTTTTACAACATCTTCTGCTTCTGCAAGTTCTACTTCTTTTGCTCCTAACAATTTTCCAAGTTTAACTTCATTTACCTCTTTATCACCTTGAACTAAACAAGCATAAAATTTTCCATCTATTTTGTAAATTAAAGTTTTAACAAATTTTGATGCATCCATATTTAATAATTTACTTACATCTTCAATTGTTCCAGAATTTGGAGTATATACTTTTTCCTTACTCATTTTTTCTTCATTACTGTCTATTTCTTCATCTACGCATTTACTTACTTCTATGTTTGAAGCATAATCGCATTTATCACATAAAACTAGTATATCTTCTCCAACATCTGTTACAGCTTGGAACTCTTCTGATAAAAGTCCACCCATAACTCCTGTATCAGCTCTTACAACTGCATAATTTAGTCCAACTTCTTTACAAATTTTATTATATGCATCAAATTGCTTTTTATATGATTTATCACATTCTTCTTGATTAATATCAAAACTATATGCATCTTTCATTGTAAATTCTCTTGTTCTAATTAATCCAAGTCTTGGTCTAACCTCATCTCTATATTTATTTCCAATTTGATAAAGTGTATATGGAAAATCTTTATATGATTTTGCTTTCATCATTGCAGCTAGAACAAAGAACTCTTCATGAGTTGGTCCTAATACATATGGTCTATTATATCTGTCATTTAATTTAAAAATTGATGGTCCAAAAAGCTCATATCTTTTTGATTTTTGGAAAACTTCTATTGGAAGAAGCATTGGCATTGTAACTTCTAACGCTCCTGCTTCATTCATATTCTTTCTAACAATTGCCTTAACATTATCTACAACTTTTTGTCCCAATGGCATTTTCATATAAATACCATTTCCAACTTTTTTAAACATTCCACTTTTTACAAGTAAATTTCCACTTACAGATTCTTCATCTTTAACATCTTCTCTTAATGTATAAAAAAAACTTTCACTTAATTTCATTATTGTGCTCCTTTAAATTTATTATTTCTGATCAAACTTCTCTTCCACTTCTACAACCGCTTTTTCTTCACTCTCATTTTGTTCTTTTTCTTCTATAATATCATCTATTACAATTTGCTGATTCTCGTCTAATTTATATCTTGGAAGTTCCGGTAATGCATCTAAGCTTTCTAACCCAAACATTCTTAAAAATTCCTTTGTTGTAGAATATGTTGTAGGTCTTCCAGGTGCATCTAACTTTCCTGAATCTTCTATTAAGTTATAGTCTAATAATTTATAAATAGTTCCATCTGAGTTAACACCTCTTATTGCCTCAATCTCTGCTCTGGTTATTTTTGGATTATATGCTATAATTGACAAAGTTTCTAATGCTGCCTGAGACAAATTTGGTTTACTTCTTTTATCAAATACAGGATAAATAAAATCATAATATTCTTTTTTTGTACATAGCTGATATGCACCATCTACATTTATTATTTGAATTCCTTTACTTTCATTTTCATATTGCAATTTCATGCTTTCTATTAATTCAACAACTTCATCTTGGCTTAGTTCCAAAGCAGACATTAATTCATTTAATTTAACTTCTCTTCCAGCTGCAAATAATATTGCTTCAATAATTCCTTTTAATTTATTCTTATCCATTATTTTCCTCTTTATATAATACTTATGAATGCATTTATTTTATCACGATTTTCAAAAATTGTAAATATAAGAATTATCTATACTTTTTTACTTTTTATTTCTAATTTTCTTGTATTATTTTTTCTGCTATGTTAATATATAATTAGTTTAGATTTAAAGGTGGTGCCTAGTATGGACGAAAAGAAAAAAATTGAAGTTGTAACTGGTAATGGATCTGATTTAGATATTTCACCTGTTTATCAACATATTGAAGTGGAAAAGCCAAAGGAAGAAATAAAAAAAGAAAACATCGTTATTCCCGAAGAAAAAAAATAATGTCAAAGGAGGTATTGCCTTTGACATTTTTTTGGAATTTTTTATGCTATCTATCTTTAGTTAAAATCTATATTTTTTATGTTATATAGCTTCTTTATTTTCTTGTGCTTCTTCTATTTCTTCTAGGTTTTCATCTTCATTTTTATTAATAATTTCTAAACTTGAAGCAGATACTTCATATGCAATTCTTTTTTCAACTGTTCCATCTTCATATTTCTTTTCATATTCTCTTGATTGAACTCTACCTATAACTCTTATTTCTGCTCCAACAGGAACTGTTTCACAGAATTTTGCGTTTCTTCCCCAAGCAATACAAGGAATATAATCAGATTTATTGTATGATCTATTTACTGCTAATAGTATATCTGCAATTTCTCTACCAAATGGTGTTTTTCTGTATATTGGCTTTTTACAGATGTATCCATCTAAAACGACTTCATTTGTTGTAATATCTTTTCCTACTTGAATATCTTCTTCTTGATTCTCAACAAAATCAACTTGTTTTGCAAAAACAGTAAGAATTAATCTGTTTTTTTCTCCTTGATAACAGTTATATGATCTAAACTGTCCTTCAACTGATATTTTGCTACCTATTGGTAAACCATTTTCTGTTAATAATCTTTCTGATATTGTAATTGGAATGTTATCTGCACTTCCACTTAAACGTGGTATGCTTAGATCAAATATATAGAATTTTTCTCCATATATTTCATGACTAAATCTTTTTTCACTAGTTACTTTTCCCACTAAAGTAATGTGGTTATTATCTGAGTAATTTGTATTCAACTTAATTTCCTCCCCTATTTGTTTCTTTATAAATTCTATTCATCTTGCTATTATTTTATTCGAATTCATTCATCATATTTTCAATTATACTACTTTTTTTTGGATTTGTCTACATAAAATGTTATTTTTTTCAAATATTGTCAATTTTCATCCAGAACAAGATGTTTATTTTTGCAAATTAGTAGGATACTTTTTATACAAATAGCTGCATGTATATCAACGTTTTGATCCACTTTTGTTTCAAATTCTTGTGGTTCATATTTTTGTTCAAAAATATTTTTAATAATTCTTTGTAAACAAATTATGATATTGTTTTCTGCCACACTAGAAACAGTCAAAGTAGCTTTATTATTAAAACCATAAGTAATAATTGTTAAATCTAAGTTTTCTAACATTCCTATATTTATTGTAAGATCAGCATTTAATATAATAAATTTAGCATTTGAAATAATTAATTTTAAAATATCTATATTTTTGATATTACAATCAATTGCAAGAATTTCAAATTTAATATTTCTTACGTTTTCTATGTTTTTGTCTGTAATAAAAATTATATTTTGGGAAGGAAAATAATCTGATAGTTCCTTTACCATATATTCCTCATTTTTAGAATTTGTAATAATTCCCATTAAAGACATTTCATTTCTCCTCAAACTTATATATGCATTATTATTCCAATTTTTATTTTATTTATTCACATTGGTAATAGTATTTGCAATATCATCTTTTACTATTTTATTTGTCCCTACCACATTTGTTTCTGTCGCATTTGTACCTGTTTCAAGTATATTTTGAGATGGAGATACTGCATCATTTAATTTTGCTGCTGCAACAAAAAGTATTACAACTGTTGATACAGCAATTATATATGAATAAATTTTAGACTTATTGAAAACCAAAAACATAAAAATACCTCCAATTACAAACTATTATAATAATATGATTGTAATTGGAGATTTATTCTGATTTTTTATAATTTTATTATTTTTTCCCATGATAGATCGTCTTTTCCAAAATGGCCATAGTTTGTAGTTTTAGTATAAATCGGTCTTTTTAAGTCTAAGTATTCTATAATTCCTTCTGGAGTCAAATCAAATCTTTCTTTTATTATATTTATTATTTTATCTTCTGGTATTTTAGATGTTCCAAATGTATTAACCCATATTGATAATGGTTCTTTCATTCCAATTGCATACGATAATTGAATTTCACATTTGTCAGCCATTCCATTTGCTACAATATTTTTGGCAATATGGCGAAGCATATATGTTGCTGATCTATCTACTTTACTTGCATCTTTTCCTGAAAATGCTCCTCCACCATGTCTGCTATATCCTCCATATGTGTCTACAATAATTTTTCTACCTGTTAAACCTGTATCCCCCAGTGGTCCACCTATTACAAATCTTCCTGTAGGATTAACGTAAATTTTAGTATTATCATCAATCATATTTTCCGGCATTGTAGGTTTAATTATTTTCTCTATTATATCTTTTTTTAGTTCATCCATATTAACATTTGGATTATGCTGTGTTGATATTAAAATTGCTTCTATTCTTTTAGGTTTATCATTTTCATATTCTACAGTCACCTGTGTTTTTCCATCAGGTCTTAAATATGGTATGATTCCCGTTTTTCTTACATCAGTTAATTTTTTTGATAATTTATGAGCAAAATATATTGCACATGGCATGTAGTTTTCGGTTTCATTACAAGCATATCCAAACATTATACCTTGATCACCAGCTCCTCCAACATTAACTCCTAAAGCAATGTCTTGACTCTGTTTTGTTATATTTACTGTAATGTTACAAGTTCTATAGTCCATATCTGTTTCTGCATTGTCAAACCCCATTTCCTTTATTTTTTCTCTTACTAGTTTTTCTATATTGACTTCTCCATTTGAAGTTACTTGACCTGCTATATTAATATTGTCTTTTGATGCAAATGTTTCGACCGCAACTCTTGAGTCCTCATCTTGTTTTAAATATTCATCTAAAATACTATCTGATATATAATCGCACAATTTGTCTGGATGTCCCTCTGTTACACTCTCAGATGTAAAATAATAATTTCTCATATTTTTCTCCTTTTTATATTTTATATTTTATTCTTATTTTTTTTACATTTTTCTTATCATCATAATATTATATATTATTTTCTATTATTTTTCTACATAAATAGCACATTTATTCAACTTTTTCATAATATATATTAAGCAAAACAATTAGAAAGGATGAATTTATTATGGAATATGAAAAAAATATATGTCCAGTTCTAAACGTTGATGGCATTTTAGCAACTGGAAAACAATTTGACCTAGAAATCACATTACCTGAAGACAATAGATCAGTTATATACGGAGTTGTAAAAGATTGTTATCAAGATCCTGTAGCTGATGCTGTAGTAAAATTAGTAGAAGTCGTTTGTGAGTGTGGCAAAGATGAAAGAAGACCAGTATCTCATACTTTTACAGATTGTAATGGTGAATTTGTATTTGGACCACTTTGTGCTAACAGATTTTATGAGATTGAAATATGGGTTGACCAAGTAAAACATTGTAAGATATGTAAAAAAGTAGAACGTGATACAAAATGTTTAAAAGGTATTAAATTAGACTGTAAAGATCATGACCATGATCATGATTGCAAACCATCAAAAGAATGCGATAAAAAATAATCATATAATAATCATATAGATAAAAAAGTCCAGAAAATTATTAATAAATAGTTTTCTGGATTTTATTTTTAAGTATCATCTTATAGAATTTTTTAATTTTAAAATTTCTATATTATCCCCATTTTTCTAGCAAATTGTTTTCCCATTTTTATCATTTTTCTTCTATTTGGCTGCATTTTATCTGCACACATTATTGCAACTCCTGCTGAAATTAATCCACCAACAACAACACCTTTTACAAATTTCATATTCATTTTTTGCCTCCTTTTCTTATTTAATACTATTATGTCTTTTTTCATCTTTTATATACGCATATGTTTGGTATATTGCAATAACTATTAAAAAAACTCCAAAACACTTTCTGAGTATAATCATGTTCATTTTTATTGAGATATATGATCCTATAAATGCCCCCAAAATTCCCCATAAACATATTGGTGCTGCAACTTTTAAATTTATATTCTTATTTTTTAAGTTAACTATTATCGCTGTTATTGCTGTTGGTATAAAAAATATAATATTCGTTGCCTGTGCAATGTGTTGTTCAATTCCTAAAAATAGAGAAAGAAATAGTATTAATACTGTTCCTCCTCCCATTCCTAGTCCACCTACAATTCCTGCAACAATTCCAATAAAAATCTCTATCACTTAACAACTTTACCTCTTTATCTCTTTATCTAAAAATAGTGCTAAATCCAGCGTAAAATAAAAATATGATAAATGAAATTTTTAAATACTTTGAAGGAATTTTATTTAGTAGTTTTCCTCCCACTAATCCACCTATTATTCCTCCTATAGCACATCTTATTCCTATCTCCCAGTTTATAAAGTTGCTTCTTCCATACATAATAGCTGTAACAATTACCATTGGCAATATGCAAAACAGGGATGTTGCCCTTGATTCTTTTTCACTCATCTTTAGAACATACACATAAATAGGAACTAATATTAATCCTCCACCTGATGAAAACATACCACTTACAATTCCAGCTATGATACCAATTAAAACATTTTTCATATTTACATCACTACTTTTTTTAATTAGTATGCTCTTAAGTAAATAAATTTATCCATTTTTTGCTTCTTTATATCCTTCTTCGTAAAATTCATCAAATTTACTTTCAGCTATCTTAGTAAGTATTTCGTCACATATCATCACTTGTCTAATAATACTATTTTTTAATTCATTATCTTCAATATTATCAACTCTATCAAAAAATCTTTGTAGTTCACACAAATATTGATTGTTCTCTTCTTTCCACTTTCTATTTGTTTTTTCTTTTTTTATTTTTTCTTTATTATTATATATTATTTTCATATTTACCATTCTTCCTTATTATTTACATTTTAGTTTTTTATTAACTTATAGATTAATATATATTATACAAAAATACTAGCATATAAGCTAGTATTTTTGTTTATATTTTTATTCTTTTCTTAATTTTTTTACAAATTCTTGTAAATTTTCTACTAAAAAGTCTATATCCTCTTTCGTATTAGATGCTCCAAATGAGGTTCTTAAAGTACTTTCAGCCATATTTTTACTAAGTCCTATTGAGGTTAGTACATGAGATGGTTCACTATTACCTGTTGAACACGCTGATCCTGCAGATGCACAAATTCCTACCTCATCCAAATTAAATAATAACTTTTGCGCATCAACTCCTTTAAAGGAGATATTTGCATTACCTGGTAATCTATTTATTCTATCTCCGTTCAGCCTAACATCTGGAATTTTCTTTTCTATTTCATTTATATAATAATCTCTAAGATCCTTTAATTTCCTATTATATTGGTCATACTCACTATATATAAGTTCAATAGCTTTGCCTAACCCTACTATTTCTGCAACATTTTCGGTACCTGCTCTCTTATCCTTTTCTTGATGCCCTCCATCTTGTATTTTTTCAAATTCAACACCATCTCTTACATATAGTGCTCCTACTCCCTTTGGCCCATAAAACTTATGTCCAGACATCGACAATAAATCTATATTTAATTTTTTTACATCTATTCTAGTATTTCCAATTGCTTGAACCGCATCTGTATGAAATAATATATTTCTTTCTTTTGCTATTACTCCTATTTTCTCTATAGGTTCTATTGTTCCTATCTCATTATTTGCAAACATTACACTGATTAGTATTGTGTCATTTGTAATACTATTTACCAATTGTTGCAAATCAATTAATCCATTTTCATCAACATTTAGATATGTTACTTTGTATCCTTGTTTTTCTAATGTTTTACAAGAATTTAAAACTGCATGATGTTCAATTCTGCTTGTTATAATATGATTTCCATTTTTTTTATTTGCGTAGGCAACGCCCTTCAAAGCTAAGTTATCGCTCTCACTTCCACATGATGTAAAATAAATTTCATGAGGATTACAGTTAATTGCATTTGCAACTCTTACTCTTGCTTTATCCAATCCCCTTTTTGCTTCTCTTCCAACACTATACATTGCAGAAGCATTTCCATAATTTATATTAAAAAATGGAATCATTTCTCTTAAAACTTCTTCTCTAACAGATGTAGTTGCTGCATTATCAAAGTATCTTATTTTCATTTTATATCCCACCTTGAAATAAATTGTGCGTGCCTTACACATAATAAAAAGATTACACACAATTATTATATGTAACCTTTTACTTATTATTACTATGATTTTATATATTATGACTTTTGGTTTTCACCTTGACTATTCCATCTGTTTACTCTTATATTTTTGTACGTTTCTAACACATTAGAATATTTTCTATATTCATCTTCCCAAATCATATCTGGAATTTTATCAAATGCATCAAATACTTTTTCAGCTTCACTTAAAAATATAATTTGTTCTTGTGGACTCATCATATTACATCTCTTTGAAAAAACATCTAATTTATCTAGCATTTGGTTTGCCTGAATGAATCCCCAGAAATCTTTTATTTTTATTCCTGCCATTCTTATCTGAAGTACTGCAAAGCCGATAAGAGCAAACACAATGAATACTAATATATAGACAATGGCCATTAACTCCATTTATTTACACCTCTAAACATTTTTAATATACAATTTATCTCTTGTTGTATACGGTAATTATAACATTAGAAATTACGTTGTGCAACAAAGTTTATAAATTTTATGTATTTTCATTTACCACATATCATATATATGATATAATGCTTTTTAATTTATGTTATACAATTTAACAAATTTTATTTAATGAAAGTGATATTTATGGATAGGTTTGAGGTAACAAAAAAAGCTGGAATGCTTGGAATAATTGGAAATATATTTTTATTAGTTATTAAATCCGTCGTTGGAATTTTAAGCCATAGTCAATCAATGTTAGCTGATGCTGCTAATAGTGCAGGTGATATTTTTGCATCTTTAATGACCTTTATTGGAAATAAAATTGCAAGTGAACCAAATGATGATTCTCATAACTTTGGTCATGGAAAAGCAGAATATATATTTTCTCTTTTTATTAGCATTGCCATGATATTAGTATCTTTTACATTATTATATAATTCCATTGTATCACTTATAAAACAGAGTAAACTTATATTTTCATGGTTTTTGGTTTTTGTTTGTATTACCACTATTATTATTAAACTAGCATTATATATTTATACAAATAAGTTATCTAAAAAATATAACAACATTTTATTAGACGCTAACAAAAAAGATCATAGAAATGATTGTATAGTTACCACCTTTACTCTTATTTCTGTACTATTAAGTTTAATTGGTATATATTGGTTTGATGGTGTTGTTGGTATTGGAATATCTATTTGGATATTTATTACTGGTCTTAAAATTTTTATAGAGAGCTATAATGTTTTAATGGATATATCTATTGATGAAAACACTAAAAATTTAATTATGGAAATTACTCAAAAGTATCCTAGAATACAAAAAATAGACAAAATATCTTCTACACCAGTTGGTTATCAATACATTATTGTTTTAACTATTTACGTTGATGGAAACATGCCTACTTTTGAGAGTCATAGCCTTGCAGACAAACTTGAAAACGATATTACAGATTTAGAAAATATTTATAAAACAATCATACATGTAGAACCTATTTAATTATATATGAATAAAAATAAAGCAATCGTTTAATATTTTTTTTCGATTGCTTTTTTATTTTAAATTAATATATTCTATTTTTGTGTGTTATCTATCTCTATTGTTTTTCTTTCCCAATCAGCCTTGCTATGTCCTGGTATTAATTTTCCTTTTACTTGTATAAATGCTTGTTTTAAAACTTCATTATCTCTATGTTCTTCCGCTTCTTTCTTTATTGCTTCATATCTTTTGCTACCTTTTTCAACTTTATATATTACATTTACAGGAACCAGTTTGTTAGGATCTCTTCTTGAATAAACTTTTTTTGGTATGATAACAGATAACTTGTCTATTTTTGCCATGCTTATTGCTTCTTCAAAGCAAAATGCAGGAATATGGAAATAAATATTTGATGTATAACCTTTTAATCTTACAGTTGCTATGTAGTTGCCTAATCCATATCCATCTTTCTTTTCATTCAATTCAACTCCCATTGCTTGAACTCCTTGAAGTTCTTTTCCTTTTTTTACACTGTCAAAATATCTTATTAATAAATCTGTCATTAAAGTATTTTTTAGACTATATAAAAGTTTTTTCATACTTTTTATATCTTTTAGTGTTTCCATATCATCTTCAATTTTAACTCCAAATGTTTTTTCATAATCTACTACAATTTCACTTTTTAGTATTTCTTTATCTTCAGCACACAAATCTTCAAATTGTGTTAATATATTAGATCTCTGTTGTGCTGAATAATAGTTATCATCACTACTATGTGTTATAGGTCTTGCCTTTAATTTATATATTTCCATAAAACTTGAAAGCTTTGTTAATTTATTTATCCAGAATATAAATTTTGTCGAAATTTCTACAATTCCTTCTTTGTTTATTTCTTCTTCTGAGAAACCTTTTTCTATTTCATTTTTATTACATTGTAGAGAAAGAGCGCCTTCTTTTTGATATACTTTTGCATTAATAGGTTGTAATATATTTATTAAAGCTTTTACCCTCTTCTCGGAAAAGATCGTAAAAAAAGCTTCTTTTGTGAAATCTTTCACCGTTATTCCTGTTGCAGCTTCTACTTCATGTAAAAAATCAATTCGTCTGAACAAATCCATTGCAAAAGATGACATTGCACACAAATCTTTTAGGTCCCCTGAATCACCAAATAAGTTTTTTATATCTGTATGACCACCTTCAATTATGCTTTTCACATGCTCATTTTCTTGCTTACTACCATATATATCTTTAGACATAATCTTTTTTATAGCATTTAATTTCAATTGGAGTTCTTTCTCTGTATTTTCTACTCTCATATATATTTTCTCTCCATATAAATTTTATTTTATTAGCTCATACATTTTATTGTACAATTCATTTAATCTATTTAAGCTATTCTCTGTAAGAAGCATATCCCCATAGTACATATCTCTTACTTCTTCTATCACGCTTATCTTTTCTGGGTATAAATTTCCTATCTTATTTAATTGGTTAAAAAGATAATCTTCCGTTGATTCATAACCGTTTTGCTTTAATATTTTTTTAGCCAATTCTTTATATTGTCTTGTTAATTCGTTATATCTATATTTTATATTTTTTTTTTCATTTATTCTCTCTGAGAAATTACTATTACTACTCAAAGGAATATCCCCCTTTAATATATTTTATCAAAATTTTCTATCTTTTTCCATTTTACCATATTACCGTTCTTATTGCAAATTTTGTAAATTGTATTCAATAATCATTCACGTGTACATTTATGTTTTAGCATTATAATAAAATAGAAGTTTAAGTCTTTGACTTAAACTCCTATCCTTATTTTAGTTGATTTGCTTAATAGTTATTTTATTTAATTATTTTATTATTACATTATCATTATCTACACTTATTTTTACTTTCTTATTAGGTACAATAACTCCATCTAATATAGCTTCAGCAACCTTATCTTCTATATAACTTTGTATCGCTCTTTTTAGTGGACGTGCACCATAATTTATATCTACTCCTTTCTTAGAGATATATTCTTTTACTTTATCATCAAATTCGACATTATAATCTTGTTGTTTTAATCTATCTATAACTTGTTTTAACATAATATCTATAATTTGTTTGATATCATCTTCATTTAATTTATGGAAAACAATAATTTCATCAATACGATTAATAAACTCTGGTCTGAATTGTTTTTTTAGCTCTGACATAACATCTTTCTTTGTGTTTTCATAATCCTTTTGTTTTGATTCTTCTGTACTTCTATTATCTGTAAATCCAAGTGTAGTTTTATCTGTTATTAATCTTGCACCAATGTTTGAAGTCATTATTATAACCGTATTTTTAAAATTAACCGTTCTTCCTTGTGCATCTGTTAAACGTCCATCATCTAATATTTGAAGTAACATATTCATTACATCTGGATGAGCTTTTTCGATCTCATCAAATAGAATAACTGCATATGGTTTTCTTCTAATCTTTTCAGTTAATTGGCCTCCTTCATCATAACCTACATATCCTGGAGGAGAACCTATTAATTTAGAAACAGAATGTGGTTCCATATATTCAGACATATCTACTCTGATCATTGCGTTTTCATTACCAAATAATGCCTCTGCTAATGCTTTTGAAAGTTCTGTTTTACCAACACCTGTTGGTCCTAAGAATAGGAATGAACCAATTGGTCTATTAGGGTCTTTTAATCCTACTCTTCCTCTTCTTATAGCTTTACTTACAGCTTTTACAGCTTCTTCTTGTCCAATTACTCTTTTATGAAGTGTACTTTCAAGATTTTTTAACTTTTCGTTTTCATCTTGAGTTATCTTGCTAACTGGAATACCTGTCCAAGATGCAATAACTTCAGCAATATCTTCTTCTACAAGATTCGTTACACTTCTGCTGTTTTTATTCTCCCATTTTTGTTTTTCCTTTTGTAATATATCCTTTTGTTCTTTTTCTTTATCTCTTAATGTAGCTGCCTTTTCAAAATCTTGCATACGAATTGCTTCATCTTTTTCTTTGCTTGTTTCTATTATCTTTTCTTCCAATTCTTTTATATTATCTGGCATAGTATAAGTTCTCATTTTAACACGAGATGCAGCTTCATCTATTAAGTCAATTGCTTTATCTGGCAAAAATCTATCATTTATATATCTTACAGATAATTCTACAGCAGCTTTAATAGCTTCTGGTGTAATTTTTACATTATGATGTGCCTCATACTTATCTTGTATTCCCTCTAATATTTTTACTGTCTCATCAGGGGTTGGCTCACCTACAGTAACAGGACTAAACCTTCTCTCTAACGCAGCATCTTTTTCTATATATTTTCTGTATTCATTTAAAGTAGTAGCACCTATTACTTGTACTTCTCCTCTTGCTAAAAGAGGTTTTAAGATATTTGCAGCATCAACAGCACCTTCTGCAGAACCTGCACCAACTATTGTATGAATTTCATCTATGAATAGTATAACATCTTTAACTTTTTTTACTTCAGCTAAACATTTTTTTATTCTTTCTTCAAAATCGCCTCTATATTTTGCTCCTGCAACCATACTTGAAATATCTAGGCTAACAACTCTTTTATCTTTTAATGTTTCTGGAACATCTTCTGAAGTAATTTTTTCTGCAAGTCCTTCTACAACAGCCGTTTTTCCTACTCCAGGCTCACCAATTAGACATGGATTATTTTTAGTTCTTCTTGATAAAATTTGTATAACTCTTTCAATTTCATTTTTTCTACCAATTACAGGATCTAGCTTTCCCTCTAAAGCCTGTTTTGTTAGATCTGTTCCGTATTGATTTAATGTAGGTGTTTGATTATAGCTTCCACTACCATTTTTGCTTGAAGATCTAGACTGATTTACAGCATTAGCATCCTCATTGATTACCTTTACAATTTCATTATATAATTTTTGAGGATTTACTCCTAAATCCATCATAATTCTAACAGCAACACTATCTCCCTCTCTCATAATTCCAATTAATAAGTGCTCTGTTCCTATATATTCTGATCCTAATTTACGAGCTTCTATAAAAGCATTTTCAATTACTCTCTTAGTTCTTGGGGTAAATCCAACAGAATCTTCATCTGTTAATGGTTCACCTCTACCAATTAATATTTCAATTTCTTCTAAAATACTATCAGCATTAACTTCTTGTGACTCAAGAACTTTGCTTGCCACACCTGTTCCTTCTTTTGAAAGTCCATATAAAATATGCTCTGTTCCTATATAATTATGTCCAAGCTCTATGGCAAGTTTATTTGCAAGTTCTATTGCTTTCTCAGCTCGATTTGTAAATTTATATATCATCCTTTCCTCCTTTTTGGCATGTTAGGGACGTTCCTAAATATGCCATTCTGGCAGATTAAGGAACGTCCCTAACATGCCAAAATTTGTTTAATTATTTCTGTTCTTTTAATGTCTCTTTCGTAACCGTCTAGTTGTTTGCCTAAAAATTTTTGTAAATTTCCTGGCTTTGTATACAGATTTAATTTTGATATTTTTCCATCATCTAACTCTTTTATTATTCCTAAATCTGTACCTAATTTAACATCTGATAAAAGTTTTCTACATTCATCAGCAGATAGTTTAGTAGCATATTTTAAAATTCCATATGATCTATATACTCTATCTTCTAATTCTATAGCATTTTTTGTTAAATATTTTCTTGCTAATCTTTCCTGTTCAATAACTTTATCTGTTATAGTTTTTACATTTTTTATTATTTCTTCTTCTGTTAATCCTAAGCATTGATTATTAGAGATTTGATAAATATCTCCTTGACTCTGTGTTCCTTCACCATACACGCCTCTTACATTCATACCAAAATTATTTACAATATGTAATACTTTATTAAGGTTACCTGTTAGTGTAAGTGCTGGTAAATGTACCATTACAGATGCCTTCATTCCTGTTCCTATATTTGTTGGTGATGCTGTTAAAAATCCAAACTGTTTACTGTAAGAATACTTTACTAAATCTCCAAGTTTTTCGTCTATTTCTATTATCAAATTCTTTAAATTTTCTAATTCTTGTCCTGAGCTAAACACTTGTAATTTTATATGGTCTTCGTCATTAATCATTATGCATATATTTTCATCTTCACTTACTAAAATAGCACCTGGAACTTTATCTCTCATTGCAAAATCTGGACTGATTATATGTTTTTCCACTAAACTTATTTTAGTAATATCATCTAAATCCTTTAAATTAATAAATTTTAGGCCATATCCTAAGCTTGGCATAATTTTCTTTATATCATTTAGTATTTTTTCAAGTTCTTCTTTAGAACACTTTTTTATAAAATTATATTCTGCCAAATTTCTAGCAAGTCTAACTCTAGAACTAATTACAACATCTGAATCTTTTCCATTTTGTAAATACCAGTTTGACATATTAATTCCTCCAATTTCATTACTTATTTTCTTTTTCATTTATTTTTTTTATTTCGTCTCTTATTTTTGCAGCATCTTCATAACGTTCGTCTTTAATTGCCTTTTGTAAATCTTTTTGTAGGCTTTTCAATTTGCTTTCTTTTTCTGTTTTTTTACTTTCATTTTTATTGATCTTATTTTTTTGTGCTGATTCAAATCTCTTTTTATTGTCTTCTAACTCATCAATACTTTCTTTATATTCTCTTCCTATATGCTTATTTGATCCATGTATTTTCTTTAAAACAGGTAACAATCTATCTGCAAATGTAATGTAGCAATTATCACAGCCAAATTCTCCAGTATTTGCAAAATCATCAAATGACATACCACATTTATCACATTCTGAAGCCTTTACATTTGCAAAGCTAGGTAATAACCCTTCTGTATAATCATTAAAGAAATCACTGAAAAAACTTGAAAAATTGATTGGCATACTAAAATCCAATCCTTCTAGTCCTAATTCTTTAGCGCACTTATCACAAAGTGCCATTTCCTTTTTTTCTCCATTTATAATCTGCGTATATCTAAAATTTACCTCATTTTTTCCACAATTTTGACATAACATAAAAATCAACTCCTTTATTATTTTTTATATTAATCTTCAACTAAATTTAAAAGCATATTTTTAAAAATTCTTGCTCTTAATTCATCTCTTGTACTTGTTGGTACTGTTAAGACATTATCGCTCGTCGCAACTTTTAACAACTTTGCTTCTTTTTTCGTAATCATCTCATATGATAAAAAATTACCAATAAATATATCTACTTCTTGTGCTGTTATTTGATTTCCTATACTTGAGATAATATGCATTAAATAGTTACTTTTTGTAATATTAACTTTCCTAATACTTATATGACCTCCACCACCTCTTTTACTTTCTACATAATATCCTTGAGATGGCTTGAATCTTGTTGATATTACATAATTTATTTGTGATGGTACACATTTAAATTGTTCAGCTAAGTCATTTCTTTGTATCTCAATATAATCGTCTTCATCAAATAAATCTTTAATAAAATTTTCTATCATATCTGACATTCTCACGTTTAATCACCTCGTTTTTATTTTCTGTTTTTTGTTTTGACTTTGACTTTCTTTGACCTATAATATATATTATACTCACTTTTAAAATTTTGTCAATACTTTTTTTGAATATTATGTGAATTTGTCATATTTTCCATTTCATGTGTTTTTTGCTTTTGTTTATCTAATGTAAGCCATGCAAAATATGAAGAAATAAATTCACCATACTTAGTTACATTTTCTGTCTCATACATATTACTAATTTCTTCTTTCATAACATTTGTCTGACCTTGTTTGTTTATCGTCTTTCCACTCTTATTGGCTTTTATACCTTTTTTTCTATTCATATTTTCCTCCTAAAAAACACACATAATTATCATAAAATAATTATGTGTGTTTTCTATTTTTTTATTCTATATTTCTATTATTTACTAATATCTTTCCATTACTTATATCTTTTTAAAAATTCTGCTCAATTGCCTCTGCCACACCGTCTTCATTATTGTTTGAAACAACAATATCTGCTGATTCCTTTATATATGGAGCACTATTACCCATAGCCACACCACATCCTGCATTTTCTATCATCATTTTATCATTTACATTATCTCCAATTGCCATTACTTCTTGTCTTTGTATATTTAGTTTGTCCATCAAATATTCTATGGCATACCATTTATCTACGTTTTTACTTGTTATTTCTGTATAATAATATTCGATCACAGTTTCTTCAGTCCCTGTTTTAATAATTTTTCTAGACATGTGTGCAACATCTAAAACATCAATATCTTTTATATTTCTTAATTTTCTAATAATTCCATTAAATATTATACTATTGCTATCGCTAATTGTAATTTTTAATATGTGCTGATTTTCTAATTCTTCTACATATTTATATATATCTTGTACAATATTTATTTTTGTTTTTTTATTGTCTGGTTTACTTGCATTTTCCTGGTAGTAAAATAAAACATTATTGTTCAGTGTTTTTGTAATAACCATGTTCTCAGTATATATATTATAGTAGATACTATTCTGCTCACATATCTCTATAATCTGTAATGCCTTTTTCTTATCTATAAATTTATCGTATATGATTTCCTCTTTTTGCAAATCATATATTAAAGAGCCATTTCCACAAATAATATAACTTTTAGCCCCAATATCATTTGCTATATTTCTAACAGAATCCGTTGTTCTCCCAGAAGCAATAATTATCTCTGCATTATGCTCTTTTGCTTTATTTAATGCATTCCTATTTTTTTCTGAAATTTGACCATAAGAATTAAGTAATGTTCCATCTAAATCTATTGCGATTAATTTGTACATTTTATTTTGCCTCACATTTTATATTTAGGTTTTATTTAGTTTTACCTATAAACTATATTATATGTAAATTTTGCTTTTATATTATATCATTTCTTTCTCTTTTTACAATATTTTCTCAAAAATTTCCAGTTTAAAAAATAAAATACGGTGCAATATATATATTGAAAAGGCAATTCTGTTTTTTCAATGTAGAAATATAAGTATCACATTCTAGGAGGTGAAAAATATGACAAATAGCAATCAAAAAGTTGTTCCAGAAGCTAAAGAAGCTTTAAACAAATTCAAATATGAAGTAGCTAGTGAAGTTGGTGTTAATTTAAAACAAGGTTACAACGGAGATTTATCTTCAAAAGATGCTGGTAAAATCGGTGGTAACATGGTTAGAAAAATGATCCAACAAGCTGAAAGCCAAATGAAATAGTTTAATTTTTCTATTTAATTTTAATTAGTATTGCATACTTAGAAATGCAAAAAAGAAACCCACTTAGGTACATATTTAAGTAGGTTTCTTTTTTATAATTGTATTAAGATCTTTCTATTTCATTTTTAACAATATTAATATTTATAATCTTATTTACGGGCTTATTCAAAATATTTACTTTCTTGTTCTAGTTTTTCAAATCCATTTTGTCTTAAAACTTCGTAAGCAACTATTGCAACAGAGTTTGATAAATTTAATGATCTTAAATGTTCTCTCATTGGAATACGAATTGTATTTTTTATATATTTTTGCAGCAAATCCTCTGGTAATCCTTTTGTTTCTTTCCCAAATAATATAAATACTTCTTCGTATTTTGAGTAATTCATATCAGAATAACATTGTTGTCCTTTAGTTGTAGAAAAAAACATATTGTTTTCTTCTGGTTTATATTTTTCCAAAAAACTATTTAAAGAGTCATGTTCTTCTATGTTCAGCTTATCCCAATAATCAAGTCCTGCTCTTTTTAAATATTTATCTGTTATTTCAAATCCAAGTGGTTTAACCAAATGCAATTTTGCTCCTATTGCAGCACATGTTCTTGCTATATTACCTGTATTTTGTGGTATTTCAGGTTCTACCATTACTATATTAATTTTCATGTCTCCCATACCTTTATTATATTTTACTATATTCAAATTTCCTACGTAATAAAAAGGACTTACCATAAAATAAGTCCTTTACTTTTATTCTTAAGCCTCTGGCTCTACAAGTCCATAATTTCTATTATCTTTTAATCTATATATAACATTTGTTTTTCCTGTATCTACATCAATAAATGCTAAGAATTTGTTTTGTGGTTGCTCTTCTAATTTTAATTTAGCATCTTCTGGTGTCATTGGTTTTATATCATAATATAAAACCTTAATAATTTCATTTTCAACATCAGATGTTGTTTCATGAGCCATTTCTTTTATTCTAATTGATTCTGTCATATTTTGTTTATCTTTTTTAGTCTTCATTTTTCTAATTTGTCCCTCTAAAATGTCTATATCTTTATCTATTGATGCATACAAATCTCTATGTGCTGTAACAGCTCTATAGTCTGATGAATCAGCTTTTATACTAATTTCAGCAACTTGTTCGCTTCCTTCTGTTTTTATTGTTGCATTAACATCAAATTCTTCTCCAAAATATTTTACTAATCTCTCTGCTTTTTTTTCAATATAATCTTTTATTGCTTCTGTAGCTTCTAATTCTTTACTTGTTATTTTTATATTCATAACAATCTCTCCTTCCAAATTTAGTTCATTAGTTTTTTAAGTAGCTATATTATATATGTTTATTGTGTTTTTTTCAAGTATTTTATTAACTTCTTTATTTTTCGTTAGAATTTTGTTTATTTTTATCATTAGCAAATCCTAAATTTAGCATAAAATTAAGCTATTTACTAATTTTTTAATTTTCTCTTGTCAAATGTTAACTTATATGATATAATAATATCCGTTATATTTACGAACTTAAGGGAGGTGCAAAAATTATGCCAAATATTAAATCAGCTATCAAACGTGTTAGTGTTATTGAAAAGAAAACATTAAGAAATAATATGATTAAATCAGAATACAAAACAGCTATAAAAAGATTTGAAGAAGCTTTAAACAACAATAATGTTGAAGAAGCTACTAAATTATTCTCAGATGCTACTAAAAAAATCGATCAAGCTTGTACAAAAGGTGTTATCGTTAAAAATACAGCTGCTAGAAAAAAATCAAATTTAGCTAAAAAATTAAATGCTGCAAATGCATAATCAAAATAAAAAATTGTGCACAGTTTTTTATTTTTCAAAAGAGATTTCATTACGAAATCTCTTTTGTTTTGGAATAAATTACCTTTGCTATTTTTGTTTATTTTATGTTAACATATATTTATACGAAAGAGAGGTATATTATGAAAAAAATATTATTAGAATTAAAAAACTTTGATAAATCAATTTTAAAAGCCATGCAATCTGGAATACACTTTAGTTTTGTTTTTTGCATACTAGCAACATTCGTTTTAGCAATATATCAAAATGTACATATTCCTAACTTATTTATTGTTGGTATTTCTTTATTTAAAACAAGTCTATTCTTTCTAGTAGCTTTTATTGCATATGCCTTTACCTTCAACACCTTAAAAAATTTTTCTCATCCTTAATTTTTTTGTCAAAGGGGACGGGCTATTTTGGCAATTTGTGATGTCGTTATACAAATTGCCAAAATAGCCCGTCCCCTTTGACAAAAATTTATTTTAATTCATCTAAGAACATTTTGTTTAACATTTGTGGGTTTGCTTTTCCCTTTGTTTCTTTCATAGCTTGTCCTACTAAGAAGCCTAATGCTCTATCTTTTCCTGCTTTATAGTCTGCAACTGATTGAGGATTGTTTTCTAATATTTTAGTTACAACTTCTTTAATTGCACCTTCATCAGAAATTTGAATCCATCCTTTTTCCTTAATGATTTCTTCTGGATCTTTTGGATTTTCAAATAGTTCTACAATTACTTTTTTAGCAATAGCTGAACTTATTGTTCCATTATCAATTAATTGAACTAATTTTGCAAGTTGATTTGCATCAAATGGTATTTGTATTGGCTCTGTTTCTGTTTCATTAAGTATTTTTGAAATGTCTGATAATATCCAATTTGCAACTGCTTTAGCATTTTTACAAATCTTTTCAGCGCCTTCAAAAAGATCTGATAAATATTTAGAAGCTGTAAGTAAGTTACTATCTTTTTCAGATAATCCATACTCTTCCATATATCTTTTCTTTCTGCTTTCTGGAAGTTCTGGTAAGTTATTTTTAATATTTTCAATATACTCTTCTGAAAGTTTTATTGCTACTAAATCTGGGTCTGGGAAATAACGGTAATCTTGTGCATCTTCTTTATCTCTCATAGAAAATGTTCTTCCAGATACATCATCCCATCTTAATGTTTCTTGGTCAATTTTTCCACCTTCTTCAATTACATCAATTTGTCTTGAAGCTTCGTAATCTATTGCTCTTGTAATTGCTTTAAATGAGTTCATGTTTTTCATTTCTGTTCTTGTTCCATATTTTTCTGCACCTTTTTTTCTTACAGAAACGTTAACATCTGCTCTTAGTGAACCTTCTTGCATTTTACAGTCTGATACTTCAATATATTCTAATATTGCTTTTAATTTCTTTAAATATCTTTCTGCTTCTCCGCTTGAACGTAAATCTGGCTCAGATACTATTTCAATTAAAGGAACTCCGGCTCTGTTTAAATCTACTAAACTTCCTCCACCAAATTCGTTATGGTTTAGTTTTCCGGCATCTTCCTCAATATGAATTCTTGTTAATCTAATTTTTTTAGGATTTCCCTCATCATCCTCTATTTCAATATATCCATGTTCGCAAAGAGGTTTATCAAATTGAGATATTTGATAAGATTTTGGTAAATCTGGGTAGAAATAGTTTTTTCTATCATTTTTACTATCTCTTGAAATTGTACAATTTGTAGCTAATCCTGCTTTAACAGCATATTCAACTACTTTTTCATTTAATACAGGAAGTGTTCCTGGCATTGCCATACATATTGGACATGTATGTGTATTTGGCTCTCCACCAAATTCTGTTGAACATGAGCAGAATATTTTTGTTTTTGTTGAAAGTTCTGCATGAACTTCAAGACCCATTACTATTTCATAATCATCTCTTGCCATATTATTTTGCACCTCCCTTAAATTCTGGTGTATATTTCTCTCTAAATTTGAAGTCTTGTTCAAATGTATATGCTGTATTTAATAATGTTTCTTCACTAAATCTCTTACCAATTAATTGCATACCAATTGGCATTCCTTCACTATCTACTCCACATGGGATTGATATTCCTGGAAGACCGGCAATATTTACAGATACTGTGCATATATCAGCTAGGTACATTTCTAATGGGTTATTTGACTTAGAACCTATATCAAATGCAACTGTTGGTGATGTTGGTGTTAATAAAACATCATATTTTTCAAATAATTTATTAAACTCGTTCATAACCAATGTTCTTACTTGTTGAGCTTTTTTGTAATATGCATCATAATATCCAGAAGAAAGTACATAAGTTCCAAGAATAATTCTTCTTTTAACCTCTGAACCAAAACCTTCACTTCTTGAATTTTTAAATAGTTCCTTTAAGTTTGTATAATTTTGTGTTCTGTATCCATATCTTATTCCATCAAATCTTCCAAGGTTTGAGCTTGCCTCTGCACAAGCAATAATATAGTAAGTAGCTAAAGCATAATCAGCAATATTTAGTGAGCATTCCTCAATCGTTGCTCCTAGTTTTTTATATCTTTCCATTGATTCTTGTAGTTTTTCTTTTACTTCGCTATTAATACCTTCTCCAAAATATTCTTTTGGAACACCAATTTTTAGACCTTTAACATCATTTTTAAGTGATTTTGTATAGTCTCTTTCCCCAATATCCACAGAAGTTGTGTCTTTTGGATCATGTCCTGCAATAATATTTAATAGCATTGCACAATCTCTAACATCTTTTGTAATTGGTCCAACTTGATCAAGTGATGAAGCAAATGCTACAACACCATATCTTGAAACAAGTCCATATGTAGGTTTTAATCCTACTGTTCCACAAAAGCTTGATGGTTGTCTAATAGAACCACCTGTGTCTGTTCCTAAAGCCCATGGCACTAAATCTGCTGCAACAGCTGCTGCAGAACCACCTGAAGAACCACCTGGTACTTTATTTAAGTTCCATGGATTTCTTGTTTTTTTAAAATATGAATATTCTGTTGAGCCTCCCATAGCAAATTCATCCATATTTAATTTTCCTAAATCTATTAAATTCTCTTTATTAATTTTTTCCATAACAGTTGCATCATATGGTGCTATAAAATTTTCTAGCATTTTAGAACTACATGTTGTTCTAACACCTTTTGTACAAATGATATCTTTTATACCAATTGGAATACCTGCAAACCTAGAATTGATCTCTCCTGATTTTCTTTTTTCATCTATTTCTTTTGCTTGTTTTAAAGCATCTTCAGATAAATCTGTTACAAAAGCTTGTACATCTTTTTCTTTATCTTTAATTCTATCTGCATATGCTTTTGTAATATCATAACTTGTAAGTTCTCCACTTGCCAACTTTTCTTGTAATTCGTGAACCGTAAGTTTCGTAATTTCCATATTTTTACCTCCTATATATTACTACTATTGAATAACTTTTGGGATTTTGAACATATTTCTTTCCTTTTCTGGTGCATTTGCAAGCAACGCTTCATTATCTTCAAAAACCACTACTTCATCTTTTCTAAATACATTTTTAGCTTCATTTGCTCCTATTGTAATATCTAATCCATCTACATTTGCATTATTAACAATATTAGCAAAATTTAATATATCCTGAAGGTGTAATAAATATGTGTCTACTTCTTCGTCCTTTAAATTTAAATTTGCAAGTTTTGCAATATGCAATAACTCTTCTCTACTTACTTCTGCCATACAATCAACTCCTATCGCTTTTAAAAATTTACCTCCATATTATATACACTTTTTAGTAAAAAAACAAGCCCTAATACTTAATTCCGTAGAATTTTTGTGGACTTGTTATTTCGTTTAAGAATAAAACTTATATAATTTTATTCTTCTAATTGTTTCTTCATTTGAATTATGTGTTCCTTAATTCTTTGTAGTTCCTTATTTTGTTTTTCTATATCGTTCATAAAATATTCTGTCATTTCATTCACTTCCTCATTTGATAGATCATAACTATCTATGTCTCCATTTAGAAGCTTTGCAGCAATAATTTCTTTTCTATTTTGCTCTTTTATCTCTTCTTTATACGATATATCTGTTTTAAAAGATTCTTTAGTTTCACTGTCATTTTTAACTATATTATTAGTTTTATCTATATTACCATAATCACCTGAATCTTCTTTAATTTCTACTCTACTATTATATTTATCTCCTGAAAACATATTTCCAAAAAATTGTTTTATCTTATACCATAATCCATCGGTTTTTATTAAACTATTATTCATAAAAATTCCTCTCTTGTAACTTATTTTTTAATTATCACTATCTTGTATATCAAACCCTTCCTTTTGTTCTTTACTTTTTAGTTCTTGTTCATACATACTTTCTAACTTCTTTGCTTCTGCTACTTTTTCTTGTGTTGCTTTTGACTGTTCAACTAAGTCAGTTAGTTTCTCTCTATCTCCATCTATCTCTTCTATTGTTTCGATTATTTCCATAAATTGTTTTCTACTTAATGGTTCTCGCTCCTTATCTTCTAATTTGCCTATATATTCTTCTCTTTCTTCTTCTGACCTTAATTCTTTATATGGTTTTATTAATCCGTTCTTTATCCTTCCTAGTGCTAATCCTAACCTGCTTTCTTCTGATCTATTTTCTCCACTTTGTCTTGGTGGTCTCGTTGTCTCATTTCTTTCCATCCATTCTTTTATATCTCTTATATTTCTTAAACTTGTTGGTATATCTATTTCTTCTACTGTCTTAATTATCTCTATAAATTGTTTTCTACTTAATGGTTCTAGCTCCCTATTTTCTAATTTACTTATATATTCTTCTCTTTCTTCTTCTGTTTTTAATTTTTTATATGGGTTTATTAATTTTTGCCTTATATGGATTAATGCATTTCCTAATCTTTTTTCTTCTTCTGATCTATTTTCTCCACTTTGTCTTGGTAGTCTCGTTGTCTCATTTTCTTCCATCCATTCTTTTATATCTCTTATATTTTTTAAACTTGTTGGTATCTTAATATTCTTTTTATCTATTTCTTCTACTGTCTTAATTATCTCCATAAATTGGTCTCTACTTATTGGCTCTTGCTCCCTATTTTCTAATTTACTTATATATTCTTCTCTTTCTTCTGTCTTTAATTCTTTATATGGTTTTATTAAATATCTTTTTATAGTTGATAATGCATTTCCTAATCTATTTTCTTCTTTTGATATAGCTCCTCTTCTTGGTGGTATTGTTGTCTCATTTCTTTCCATCCATTCTTTTATA